>ODAI011235109.1_pt1 | contig 58545 bp, 54 predicted proteins | sample 1539321 | NCBI WGS metagenome assembly ODAI01 (sample SAMN02144231, study PRJEB22623) | gut metagenome | biome: sheep rumen | host: Ovis aries | place: New Zealand | reverse complement strand
TGCGTCGGAGTCTGCGTCGGAATCGGCGTCACTATCTGCGTCGGAGTCTGCGTCGGAATCGGCGTCACTATCTGCGTCGGAGTCTGCGTCGGAATCGGCGTCACTATCTGCGTCGGAGTCGGCGTCGCTGTCAGCGTCGGAATCTGCGTCGCTGTCTGCATCGGAGTCGGCGTCGCTGTCAGCGTCGGAATCGGCGTCACTGTCTGCATCGGAGTCAGCGTCGGAGTCAGCGTCGGAATCGGCGTCGGAGTCTGCGTCGGAGTCAGCGTCGCTATCTTCAATGCCGACAACTTCAGCACCGTCCGCAGTACCTACGATAACTTGTTTTTCTGCGTCTTCAATCGTGAGTCCTGATGCTTCGTTTACTGTGTAAGTACCAGCCGCCGCTTTAAGGCTAGCCCCTTCGTCAAGACCGGTAATTTCAGCTAAGGACGCGCCACCTTCACCGAGTACAAAGGTAAATAAATCTTCGTCCATATCGCTGCTTACATTGAATTCGCTACCGAAGAGAGCAACGGACATACCGCTTGCAATAGTGCTGTTGAAGTCGATATTATTGACGCCGCCCGCCGCTTGAACGGTTTCGGAAGGTCTAGCCAAAATATGGAGCTTCGTAGCATCTGTGCCGGCTTCGTAAGCAAAACTGCCGCTTCCGACAACGATTGAATTTCCTTCAAAGTTAATTCCGCTTGCACCTGCGCCCGTGACATTGATAACATCGCCGTTAGTGGTGTTGCTGACATTGGTAATATTTCCGTCTTCGTCGAAAGCAACAGTAAGTTGAGCGTCTGTATCGGTGTCGCGCGTGCCGTAATTGGTGATTGCAAGGCTTGCGCCACCATTAATGACCGCGCCAGTTGAATAGCCGCTGATTTCGATTATGGGTGTAGTAGTGTTGTTGTCTTCTTCGATACTATTGCGATTGAATGCAACCGCACTAGCAAAGCCGGTAATTTCGGGCTTTGTAAAACCACTTACAACAATATCTTCAGCAGTGCCTCTATCGGCGGTGAAACTGTCGCCATCTTCCATAATGACGCCGGTAATAGCTAATTCGTCATCGGTTTTAGTTGTGACAATAAAGCCGCTTGATTCAGAGCCGAAAGCAACGTTACTAAGTGTCGAGCCGAGAACGGTAGCGGAATCGCTGTCGAGCCATATTCTGTTAGCGTCGCCAGTTTGGGAAAGCTCAACATTGTCATTGACAGAAATAACTTTGTCGTCGCTGGCGTTGTTGGCGTAGGTGAAGTCGCGGTTTGAAGTTATCGTTCCGTCGTTAATGATAACGTTTTTGTTAGTCGCAGTGCTCAAGCCGGAAACGTCAATAGATGCGCTTTGACCGGCAGTAATAGTGGTGAGTCCGTCACCGTCAGCATTGAAAGAGACAGCGGAACTTTTGCCGGCCGTTGTGAAGAGGTAGTCAACATTGTTTATGCTAATTTCGTCATCGTCGACTAAGCCGCTGACTTTAAGGACGTTATCACTTTGGTAGGTGATAGTAGCGGTAGAACTGCCAATGCCCTCGAAACTTGCGGCGACAGACGCTGAAGATTCACCGAGATAAAGTCCGATTGCACTTTCGCCGCCAATGCCTGTAATGTCGCCGGTAATTGCGTCGCCGATTGTGGTAAGGCGAACAGCAGTAATTTCGCCGTCGCCGTCAATGGTGATAACGTCGCCTGCGCTTAGGTTATTGCTGGTGTTGTTGAGAGCAAGATTATCAGTCAATGCGACCTTAGTAGAAACAGGAGTAATATCGATTGCATAAGAATTCGTTGTAGCTGAACCGGAACCGCTCGTGTTTATGTCGGTTAATTCTGCAGTGTAACCATCTTTAGACAAAGCAACAAAATCTAAATCGCCGTCAATAAAGGTATCGCCATCTGGAGTTTGAATACCGTAAGTTGTGGAACTTTCCGGGAATTTAATTTTGTCGCCTTCGTTAGCGAACTCGAAACCTTGAACGCCTGCTTCGCTGTCGACGATAATTGCCGCCGCTGAAGCCCTCTTGACATTCGTGCTATATTCAAGAGCAACGCCGCCGACTGTGATTGTGCCGTCAGTGACTGCGGGTTCGTACAGTGCATTTGCAGGCATGATTTCCGTAGCGTGACCCCAACCGCTGACAACTGCGCCCTCCGCCGCGCTAAGTACTCCAAGTGCTGTGGTGCCTTCCAAAAAGCCATAGATGAAAGGCTTATTGACAGAAAGTTCAGCCGTCGCGCCGGTGCCGTCGTCAATCATTACGCCGCTTACGCCGTTTGAGTTTACATTCCATATCATTGCGTCTTGGTCTAACTCAAGGGTTGCACCGACTTTAAGGTCGCCTGTAGACATAACGCCGCTGTCGAGGTTGATTGAGGTAACCGAAGCATTTTCGGTATCTACAACAAAGCTATCGAGTGCGACAGTAGATGCGCCGCTAAGGGTGGAAAAGTCGAAAGTACCAATGCCAGCTTTTGAGCCGTTAATCGTCAAAGGAATTTCTGAAGTAACGGTTAATGAACTGCCGCCTTCCTTCCAGAAGCTATCGCTACCAACTGTAATGCCATTAGAGGTTATCTCGTGCGATACTGTGTCGGAGCCTTCGCCTGTTACGTAAGAATCATCAAAGCTGATAGTATTGATTCCGGTTATGTTGCGGAAAGTGTAAACGGCATTGGAATCGCCGCCCGCCGCCGAGACGCCCGTTACTTGATATTCTTGAAACTCAATGGAAAGTTGAACGCCACTTTCGCCGGCGAAGCTAAGACCATTGACAAAATCTGTTGCAGAAGTGTCCCAGAAATATTTTCCGTCAAAAGAAGTGTCGCCAGCGTTAGCAATTTCTTCAACATTATTAAACATACGAGTAGTTGAAGAAGTGCCAACTTCATCAAGTCCTATTGAGATTAGACCGGATTGTCCTGCTACTGATTCAATGACAACTGCGAAGCGTTGCAGGTCGAAAGAAAATGTTTTAAACAAATCGCTCATGTTAGAGAAAACTCCCTTCCTAAAGTCTCGCTATTTTTTAGTCGAGCCTTTGTTGAAAAAGATAGAATTAGTTAAAGGTCTTGCGCAGATTGTTGAGCGATAAATCTTGCGCGTTGACCCCTTGCGAATCGAATCCCAATAAAAACCACTTAGTAAATTAAAGTTCATAAAACTAAAACAAGCGTCGAATTTACAAACTTCACCTGCGGTAAATTCTAACGCCACAAAGAATAAAAATCTAATCCTGACTTAAAGTCCCCCAACTCCAGTCGAGAATCCCCCTATCTGACTAATCAGCGTCCACCAAACGCTTTTGATTGTCAAGCGCATAATATTGCAGCATAAAATTTTTGTCAAGTCGCGAATATTAATAGCTAATAACAATTCCAATGCAGGAAATATCACCCTGACCGCGAAAGTGTAATTATGAATTATGAATTAGGAATTAGGAATGGAAAAGCAAATAATTCCTAATTATACATTCCAAATTCCTAATCGAATTTAAAGGGCGGTGAGTGCAATGAGGGAAGATGTACAAATATATTTAGAGGAGGTTGAGCAAATCCCGCTATTGAGCGCGCAAGAATTTCATACGCTATTGACGCGGGCAGGCGCAGGCGACGAAGAGGCGCAACTAGAATTAGTCAATGCAAATTTGCGTTTGGTCGTCGACATAGCCCGCAAATATATCGGACGCGGCGCGGCGTTCTCTGACTTGATTCAAGAAGGCAATATCGGGCTTCTGAAGGCAGTAAAAAAATTCAGTACAAAAGGCTCGCCGACCTTCATTGAATACGCGGAAGAATGCATAGAAAAAGCAATCATTCGCGGCTTGCGGGAACTTCAAGCTGATAGGGGAGTTTCCTTAGATACGCCGATAGACGAAAGAACTTATGAATCAAAAGATGAATACGCTATCGAAGGCGATTACATTGAAGGCTTAACGCTAATGGATTTGGTCGCCGATATGGACGCGCCAACGCATTTCGAGCGCATGGATAGACAACAGCTTGCAGAATTACTGCACGAAGCAATGAAACATTTGACTATGACCGAGAAAAAAATTTTGGCATTGAGATTCGGCTTGACGGGCGGAAGAGCGCATTCAGCAGAAGAAGTTTCTAAAATTTTAAAGTTGCGCCCTGAATCATTGCTTTCGATTGAGGCGGATGCCTTAAAGAAATTGAGCGGCGCAGAACGCCTTAGAGACTTCTACTAAACAATCTGAAATTTTTTTGAAAAAACCCTTTGCAATTTATAAAGCAGTATGCTAGAATGGGCACGCAAATTATAAAGCGGAAGGGCGATAGAGATGTCGGTACTTGATTCACTTAAGGATTTCGTAAAAAAGGTAACGGATATAATAATGCCGGTCGAAAACATTGTAGAGGAAGACGAGCCGAAAGAAACTAAAAAAGTCGAGGCAAAAACCGAAGAACCAAAAGCCGAACCGAAACCGGTTGAAAAACCCGTCGAACAAAATACGCAAAAGGCACAAGAACCAATCATGCAAAATTTCCAGGCGGAAAGGCAAATGGCAAGCGGCGGAATCGGCGGTTTCACGCGGACAAGGGTCAGCACGTCGGATAGCGCGACGATTGGCGATAGACGCTACGTCGCTTATGACACGTCGGAACCGTCAGTGCGACCGAGTTTAGCTGTAGTCAAGACGCCGCAAATAACTATGCGAATTTATACGCCGACAAAATACGACGAACAAGTTAAGGCAATCGGTCAGGACTTGATAAAAAATAACGCGGTTGTCGTGAACTATGAAGGCATGGACGAAGCAGTTCAGCAGAGAATTAGCGATTTCGTCTTGGGCGTAGTGTACACGATAAGCGGACACGTCGAAATGATTTCGGGCAAAATCGTCTTGTATGTGCCTGAAGGCTTCGAGGTCGAGAGCGCACAAGCGGCAATGGCTACGAAGTTGAGACGTTACAACTGAGAAAAAATAGCGGGCAACGAAAGCCCGCTTTTTTTAAGGAGAAAACACAATGGAATATTTGACGCAAGAACGTGCTCCAATAATGGAATCATTGGAAAAAATGAGGGCGACGCGCTTAGTGCCATTTGATGTGCCTGGACATAAACACGGGCGTGGCAACGCCGACTTGCTAGAATTTTTAGGGCAACGTTGCTTAGAAGTCGACGTAAATTCAATGAAGCCGCTAGATAATTTATGTCATCCAGTGTCGGTGATAAGAGACGCGGAAATTTTAGCGGCAGAAGCATTCGGCGCGGCGCATAGCTTTTTCATAACAGGCGGCACAACTCAAGCTGTGCAAGCAATGATTTTAACCGTGTGCAAGCCAGGCGATAAGATAATCCTGCCGCGAAATGTCCACCGGAGCGCGATAAATGCTTTGATACTAAGCGGCGCAATTCCAATTTATGTCAATCCGCAAGTCGACGAACGTTTAGGAATTTCGCTGGGCATGAAGGTCGAAGAAGTAATCGCGGCGATAAAAAATAATCCCGACGCTAAAGCCGTTTTGGTGAACAATCCGACTTACTACGGGATATGCTCGGACATAGCGACGATAACTAAAGTAGCGCACGAACACGGCTTGAAAGTTTTAGCGGACGAAGCGCACGGCACGCATTTTTATTTCAACCAAAAATTGCCGGCGTCAGCTATGTCAGTCGGGGCTGATATGGCGGCAGTCTCAATGCATAAATCGGGCGGCTCGCTTACGCAAAGTTCACTGCTGTTGACGGGCGAAAATATCAACGCGGGCTACGTCCACCAGATAATAAATTTGACGCAGACGACAAGCGGCTCATATCTACTTATGGCAAGCCTAGATATTTCGCGACGAAATTTAGCCCTGCGCGGCTCGGAAATTTTCGACAATGTGATTGAGCTAGTTGAATATGCCCGCGATGAAATAAATTATCTGGGCGGCTGGTACGCTTACGGGAAAGAGCTTGTCGACGGCGGCGCGATTTATGATTTTGACGTAACGAAATTGTCAGTTTATACGCGGTCGGTTGGCTTAGCGGGCGTCGAGGTTTATGACATTTTGCGCGATGAATACGACATTCAGCTTGAGTTCGGCGACATTGCAAATATTTTAGCTTATGTTTCGGTCGGCGACAGAGTTAAAGATATTGAACGATTGGTTAGCGCATTAGCCGACGTTAAAAGAATTTATAGGAAAGATTCTGCGCGGCTGATGAAAGTTGAATACATTTCGCCGATAGTCGACGCGACGCCCAAAGAAGCTTTCTACGCCGAAAAAAAATCTCTGCCGATAGCTGAAACGGTTGGCGAGACGGCGGCAGAATTTTTAATGTGCTATCCTCCCGGCATTCCGATACTGGCTCCGGGCGAAAGAATCACCAAAGAAATTTTAGACTACGTGAAGTACGCTAAGCGTAAAGGTTGCCAGCTGACAGGTCCCGAAGATATGACGATAAAACGCTTGCAAGTGATAAAGGGGCGATAGAAAATGGAGTTATGGTTCAGCGAATTGCATACGCCGAACGTACGCTTTTCATTGAAAGTCGATAAACAACTTTTCAGCGAAGTCAGCGAATTTCAACGGGTCGATATATTTGATTCAGCGGAATTCGGGCGTCTGTTGGTTCTCGATGGGCGCATAATGATAACCGAGCGCGACGAATTTATTTATCACGAAATGATAACGCATGTGCCAATGTGCGTTAATCCGGACATAAAAAAAGTGCTATTGGTCGGGGGCGGCGACGGCGGCTCTGCGCGAGAACTTTTAAAATATGACACGATAGAAAAAATTGATTTGGTGGAGATAGATGAAACGGTCGTTAGGGCTTGCCGAAAATATATCCCGCAAACGGCGAGTTGCTTAGATAATCCGCGAGTGGAAATATTTTTCGCGGACGGGCTAAAATTTGTTCGGCGTAAATCGGACGAATACGACTTGATAATAATTGATTCTACTGACCCTTTCGGCGTGGGCGAAGGCTTATTCACAAAAGAATTTTACGGCAACTGCTTCAATGCGCTCAAGGCAAGCGGCATAATGATAAATCAGCACGAAAATCCATTTTACAACCACGACGCGGCAGCAATGCAACGAGCGCATAAAAGATTAGCCGGTTCGTTCCCAGTCGTGCGCGTTTATCAGATAAATATTCCGACATATCCTGCGGGGCAATGGCTATTCGGTTTCGCGTCGAAAAAATTTCACCCGACAAACGCTGTAGACTTCGGACGCTGGCAAGCACTGAATCTGCAGACAAATTATTATAACCCGAAAGTGCATGTGGGCGCGTTCATGTTGCCGACATACGTTATAAAGAAATTGCGTTAAGGTTTTTTCCACTCGACCATATTATCGGGCAGATTGAACAGCCGTAGGATTTTATTGACGATATGATTAACTTGCGCCTCCAAAGTCGTTGGCGTGTTATAAAATGTCATAACGGGCGGCATAATGATTGCGCCGCAGTCAGCAAGTTCTTTCATGTTGCGCAAGTGAATTTTGCTGAAAGGCATTTCACGCGGCACGAGCAAAAGTTTTCGATTTTCCTTTATGCAAACGTCAGCGGCGCGGAGCAAAAGATTTTCGCAATAACCGGACGCAATGCCCGCAAGCGTTTTCATTGTGCACGGGACGATAATCATTCCGTCAACGAGAAAACTTCCGCTTGCAATCGAAGCGTCCATTTGGTTCACGTCGTAAACAAAATCGGCAAGGCGGCGAATCTCGAAAATGTCAAAGTTCGTCTCGTCGCGAATAGTGAGTTCCGCGCCTTCGGTTATGATTAAATGCGTTTCGACGTCTTGAATATCTTTAAGGCGGCGCAAAAGTTCTACGGCGATAACAACGCCGCTTGCGCCCGTCATACCGATTATCAACTTCATATAAATTGCTCCCTTCTATCAATAGGCACCCTTGCCCTTGAAGACAGCCTTAACCGTCTTGAACAGATACATAATATCAATCCAGACCGACCAGTTGCGCACGTACCAAGTATCCATAGCGACGCGCTCAGGATAAGTCGTATCGCTACGCCCGCTGACTTGCCACATACCGGTTATTCCGGGCAAAACCATATAGTATTCACGAATATTTTTGCCGTAGCGTGAGATTTCAGCTTGAACAATCGGACGCGGTCCCACAAGGCTCATTTCCCCACGAATAACATTCCAAAGTTGCGGCAATTCGTCAAGGCTAGTCTTGCGCAACCAGCCGCCCAATTTCGTAACTCGCGGGTCATTCGTCAGCTTGAAACTTTCTTCCCATTCGCGCTTAGCGTCGGGATTTTCAGCCAGATATTTTTTCAACTTCTCTTCGGCGTCGGGTACCATAGTTTGGAATTTATAGCACGGGAATTTTTTCCCTGCCGCGCCAACTCGCTTATGCGCAAAAATTATTCGCCCGCGATTGTCTATGCCAACCATAATCGCAATCAGTAACAATATCGGCGAAATCATCAGCCCGCCGCAAATTGTCAACGTCAAGTCGAAAATTCTTTTGATAAGCCGGTTGTACGGGCTTGCAAGATTATTGCGCAGGTTGAGCATTAAAATTTTCTCACTGAAGAGAATCGAAAGTTCCGCGCTAGACATGGGCGTTCCGATTAGGTCGGGAATAAACGAAATTTTTTTGACGTGCGGTTGAATCTTGCTGATTAGTTCCTGAAGTTTTTCCTTGCCGAGTCCCGGCGCGGCTATCACGACCGTTTTAACTTTCGCCGCCCGAATAATACTGCGTGCTTCGTCAAAGCCTCCTAATATCGGGAAATCTTTCGGCAAATCTTTCGAGACCGGATGGTCATCAATCAACCCGACAACTTTATAACGATAGCCTAAATCATCTTGCCAAAATTTTATCAATCGCTCCGCCGTCAATCCCGCGCCTATTAAAATTATCGGCTCGTAGAAAATATTCCGCTGCTTAAGAAACTTCAATACGACGTAACGAATCACGCAAACATTTATCAGCACGAACAATCCGAATAAAATTATGAAAAGTCGCGAAGATGCATTACTTGCCTTGAGAAAATAAATTATGATTATCGTCGCAAGCCAGCCCGCGAAGACCGATTTAAAAATATCGCGCATGGTGTCGACGACCGGTTTCATTTGCCGATACGTTCGCGATTGCCCCAAGAAAATCAGAAATAGTAACGGCACCCAACCATAAATATAAGAATCGGCGTAGATATAAGTAACGCGGTTCCAAGTGTCCAAAAAATCGCGCAGGGCAAAGGCAAGATGTTCGCTCAAGACGACGCCAACATAATCGAATAGCGCAAATAAAATCGGCGGCACAAATGAACTTAAGGTCGTCGGATTTTTTTTAGCGGTCATAATTTGCTCCTCTTAAATGTTTTTCGCTTATTCTAGCAGAAATTTTATTGGCTTGCAGGAGTTTTTCTGTTTAGCATTGTGAAAAAAATTTTAAGGGCAAGATTCGTCAGCAGAATTGCAATCGAGACAACCGCCGCGCTCTCAATTAGCCGTTGCGCCTCAAACTGCGTTATCATTAATGCAATCGGCTTGGGCGCGGGCGGCGCAAGGTAACTCACGGCGGAAATTGTCATCATCGCATTAACGAAAAAATACGCGAACATTTCGTACAGCGTAAAGCGCACTTTAGGCAAAATAATATCGCGAATTATAAATCTGCGCGGAATTCCTAAAACTTTTCCGACTGCTTCGACATTGGAGCTGATTTTTTCAAGAGTATTGCGCATCATAAGATACGGCGACGAGAAAAAATGCATGACATTAACGGCGGCAAGAATTATCAGCGTGCCGTAAATCGGTAAGTCGTGGAAGAAAATAACATAACCTAAGCCAAGTGCAATTCCAGGAATCGTCATTGGGAAAATCGATAGTAAATGAATAATCCTCGCGGCGAAACCTTCCGTGCGCGTCGAAAAGTACGCAAGCGCAAATGAAAAAATCGTCCCGACGCCAGCAGAGATAAAAGCAATGATTAACGAGTTCAGCCAATTATCAAGCGCGCCGCGATGAATTGTCCGCATGACGTGATAAAGCGTGAAGCTCATATCGGCGGGATATTTTGCCGCAAAAATCATAACGCAAAAAGTTAGAATCGGCGCGACGATTAATGCGCTCAAACTTAGGCAGAAAATAAAACCTGCGCGGCTTGAATACTTATCGTCAACAGAAATATTTTTAGCGAAATCGTTTTGCTTTTGCGCAGGATTAAGTATGTCGGCAAGAAACGCAATCACCGCAGGGATAATCAAAAACGCGCCGATAACACTGCCCGAATTGTAATCCATCATCGCGACGGCTTTATTATACATCAGAACAGATAGCGTAATCGTCTTGCCGCCAATCATCAGCGGGACGCCGTAATCAGTGGCAATCATTGAGAAAATCGCAAAGAAGGTTGATATAATCGTTCGCTTAAGGTAAGGCAAAGTTAAATCCAAGAACTGGCGAATTTTCGGAACGCCTAAAACTTCAGCCGCCAAATAAGGCGAGCCGTCTTCGCACTGCAGAACACTCATAAATATAAAGAACGCTACCGGAAAAGCGTACATAATCGAACCAGCGATTATGCCCGCCGCGCCGTAAATGTTGAAGTTCCATTGGAAAATATTCGTTAGCCAACCATTTGCCCCGAATAGCGCGACTAATCCAAACGAATGCGATATTGACGGGATAAGCATTGGAACGCCGAAAATTATCACGAAGAAATTTTTATGCTTAATCGCTGTTCGCTCCAAAGTCCACGCCGCCGCCAATGCTAGTGTCAATGAAATTATCGTCGCGATTAGCCCTGTTGAAATTGTATTCCAGACTGCCGACGAAAATTGCGGCGAGTTAATGACTTGCACGAACCCTTCCGGCGTTATCCTAAGGAAAAGCGAGCCGAGTGGCGCGAATATCCCTGCGGAAAAAATTACCGCGACGCAAATTAGAAATGTTTTTCTCATGTCAGGAACCTGCGCAGGGAATCAATTTTCGTCTGGAGATTATCAAGCACGAAAGTTTTAACGTAATCGTTAGCGGGCGCGGAAATAATTTCCTCCGGCGAACCAATTTGACTAACAACGCCGCGATTCAAAATCATAATCTTATCGGAGAGCGCGAAAGCTTCTTCTTGGTCGTGCGTAACATAAATCATTGTCGTGCCGAGCGTGCGCTGAATATTTTTAAGTTCGCGGCGAATATCAAGGCGCGTCGAGGCGTCAAGAGCTGATAATGGCTCATCAAATAAAATTATATCCGGCTCAAGGGCGAGTGCTCTAGCGATTGCAACGCGCTGTTGTTGCCCGCCAGAGAGTTCAGCCGGCATTTTAGCAGAAAAATTTTTCAAGCCGACAATGTCAAGCATTTGCGCGGCTTTTTTTATTGCCGCTTCATTGTCAACGCTGTGAAATTGCAATGCGTAGGAAACGTTTTTAAAAACCGTCATGTTATCGAAGAGCGCATAATTTTGAAAGACAATCCCCATGCCCCGCCGCGCAGGTTCCAACGTAGTTATGTCGGCTCCGTCCTTAAAAATTTTGCCAGCGTCGGCGACAAGTAGCCCGATTAAAATTTGCAAAAGGGTCGTTTTACCGCAACCCGATGAGCCTAGAATGGAAAAAAATTCTCCGTCGAGAACTGCAAAGTTCACGCGGCGGAGAACTTCATTATTTCCATACGCCTTGGAAATTTCTTTGACTTCAAGCTTTAACTGAATGTCCATCTTTTAAGGAGCCGCTCCTTTTCGGTAAGCGTATCGTTTTTCATGTTGCCGTAATGAATATTGGTCGGATAATTTTTAATCGTCGGGGCGAAGTCCTTAAAAATTTGGTCTGGGAAAAATTTTTCGTTATTGCCCTTGCAAAGGTCGGTTGCCAGATAATTGAACACGTCACGAACGGCTTGCCTGTCGTAACTCTTTTTAAGAATCGCGTTGCCGTACATACTGAAGGGCGAACCTTCCGCAAAGAAAATAATTTCGAGCGGGACGCCTTGATTGATTTCAAAAACTGCTTGCCCCGTCATTCCGAGTCCGATTGCGACTTCACCTTGAACAAGTGCATTGACAGGACCGGAGCCGCTTGACGTGTATTGCAAGATATTTTCTGTCAGCTTAGCGAAATAATCAAAGGCGGCATCTTCGCCCCATTCGTTGACGAGTTGGCGCAGGAACATGTAACCCGTACCAGACGACGCAGGGCTTGGCATGGAAATTAAATTTTTATAGCGCGGGTCGAGCAAATCTTGATAAGAAGTCGGCACCGGTAAATTATTTTTATCCAAAACAGCGCGGTTAATGATTATGCAACCGCTATTCTTGTACTCTGGCAAATATTTATGACCGGCTGGGACAATGTCATCAAGGAACGGCGCAAAATCAAAATCCGCAAGTTCAGCGAGATTATCGCCGCACTTCTCAAGATAGCCGTATTCTTCGGAAAGAATAATATCGCAGTCAGCCTTGTCGCCCTCTTCCAAAACTTTAGCGGCAATGTTGCTCGTGTTCATGTATTCAAGCGTTATGTTGTAGTCGGGAAATTTCTTTTGACATTCAGTCAGATAATATTCATTTCTGTAATCTTCGCCGCTTGTCCAAATTTTGACGGTTTTATTTTCCGCAGAAGAATCTGTTCCGCCGCCACAACCGCTAATCAGCAAGCCCGCCGCGCAGATTGCCGCGACAAAAACTCTTTTTAAATTCATGAAAAATTTCCTCCTCTAAACGTCGTAAGCTTTATCAATCGCTTTTAGTTCGTCAAAAGTATCAATCTCTACAATATCCGAAGCTGAACACGGGCGAATTTTAACGCGATAATTTTTCGGAAAAATTTTAAGCGGCACTTCGTCCCAATATCTTTCGTTACCGCCGGGCGAATCGAAAGCCGCTTGCAAATCCTTTTGAAGTTTCGCCGCCGACGCCGCGTCCCAATAAGATATTCCGACTTCTTGATAACAATCGTCGCCGCCGATTTTCTGGTTGACAATAACGCCGTCCTTAACGTCAAAGCACCAATCGTCCGAGTGCGCCATTTTTATGCCGAGAAAATTTGAGGCGAACTGATACTTTTTAATCAGCGCGGGATTGTAAATCAGCAAGTCGGCTTCAAGGACGTAAGCATTGCTCATCAAATGCGCGGCGCAAAGGGCGGAAGAAATATTATTTGCTTTGTCGTAAAGCGGATTCTCGATAAATTTAATCATAGGATATTTTTTTAAGAGTAAATCGAATTGTTCCGAGAGATAGCCGCGCACAATGTAAATTTCCTCAATATTAGCGTCAAGGCAAGCGTCAATTAGCCCGTCGATAATTCTTTTGCCGTGCACTTTGATTAGCGGCTTAGGAGTATTCAAAGTTATGGGCAAAAGCCGTTCGCCTATTCCTGCCGCAATAAAAATCGCCCGACGAACTCTGTACGGCTCCAAAGCCTTTAAGGCATCCGCAGGGAGCTTGCCTCCCTTTTCAAGTTCGTCGGTTAAAATTTCAAATTCCGTCCGTGTCAAGTCTAACCTTCCCCTTAAATTTTTTAGCTGAGCAAATATATTTTAGATATTGAAAAAAATCAAGCTAACTCCTTAAAGGTCAAGCGCAAGGATTTTTTCCGTGATTTCGTTGAGTTGTTGAGCTGTCGGAACGTTAGCGACGCGAATTTTTTCCAAAATAATTTCAATGCCCGCCAATTTAAGCTCGTCTTCAACGTAGCCGATACTTTGTCCGCCCCAACCATAGCTCCCAAACGCAAAGCCTTTATGATTCACAGGGCGAAGACCTTTCAAATAGCAAAGAAAGCCCGCTATCGTCGGCATCATCTGATTATTTATCGTCGGCGAACCAACCGCCAAATATTTGCTGGTAAAAATGTCCGTCATAATATCCGAGAGCGCGTTTTTCTTTATGTCGTAGTACGCGGCAGAAATTTTCCTTTTCGCGAACGCTTCAGTAATTGTCTGCGCTAAAATTTCCGTTGAATGCCACATTGAATCGAAAACGATAACGGCGCGCTCTTCGACTTCGCCCGCGCTCCATTTTTTATAGCAGTCAACGATTTTATCAATATTTTTGCGCCAAATGACGCCGTGCCCAGTCGCTATCATACGCATTTCCAAATTTCCAAGAGCTTTAAGCGCAGTTTGCGCCTGCTTCCCGAACGGCATTAAAATATTCGCGTAATATTTCTTCGCCTCGAAAAATATCGTCGCTAAATCGTTTTCGTCATCAAAGCGCAGAGATGTCGCTAAATGTTCGCCGAATGCGTCGTTGCTGAACAAAATTTTTTCTTCCGGACAATACGTAACCATTGAGTCAGGCCAATGCAACATAGGAGTCGGAACAAATTGCAATGTTCTTTTGCCGATAGAAATTTTATCGCCCGCATTGACCGCTTTATAATTCAATTTTCCATAACGCGCTGTCAATCCCTTAATCCCGTTCGGATTAGTCGTGAAAATTTCGGCATTGGGCGCAAGTTCTGCGATTTCCTTCAACGCGCCGGAGTGGTCTGGCTCAACGTGACTAGAAATTATAACTTCAATCTGCACGGGGTCGATAACGGAAGAAATTCTAGCAATCAATTCGTCCTTAAAATCAATTTTCGCCGTATCAATCAGCGTAATTTTTTCGTCGAGAATCAAATAAGCGTTGTAAGTCGTGCCGCGTCCCGTCTCGTAACCATGAAAATTTCTCATCGACCAATCAACCGCGCCCACCCAGTAAATATTTTCGCTAATTTCAATCGCTTTGCAGTTATTCACAACAATTCCTCCTAAATTTTTTGTAAATCTTAGCACACTTGACGCCGCTTTACAAATTTTATTATAATCAACAACAAAGGAGGCTTTCAAATGGAAATTAAACAACTTACGGAAGGTTCAAGGCTCACAATTCAAATTATTGGGCGGCTTGATGCTGTTTCCGCTCTCGAACTTGATAAATCTTTGAAACTCGATGGCATAACCGATTTGACGGTTGATTTAGCGGAACTTGAATATATTTCTTCCGCCGGTCTGCGTACTTTGCTCAAAATTCAAAAGAAAATGGATAAGCAAGGCGCAATGCGTATCAAAAATATCCGCGATAATGTCCGCGAAGTTCTCGATATGACTGGTTTCAGCGATTTTCTGACGATTGCTGACGACAAAAAAGCGAAATTCTCTGTGAGTTTCTGAGGTGACAGCATGATTAGAACTTTGGATTTTGATAATCTTTATTTGCGCTCGAAAGTTGCTATTCCGTTCGTCGAATACAATAATTATTTGCCCGAAAAAGTTTTCGTCGACGGGATTTTTCCTGCGGGCACCGTTTTTAAGTTTTTGGAGCCAGTTTGTAGCAAAAAAATTGGTGCTTACGGCGACCAAGTCAACGACTATTCCCACGCGGCTTCGCTCCTTTTCAACAACAAATTTAATGGCGCGGCTCCCGACGATGACGAATACACAATAATTTTCCACGTCGATATGAGTGCGCTCTTCCTGCTTTGTGACCCGATTGACGCGCAAGGAAATAAACTTGAAATTTAACAAAATAAATCCCCGATTCAACGCGAGTCGGGGATTTTTGATTTATTTCGTGGCAAAAATAGCAAACAGCGGAATTGAGTCATAAAGGCAACGATTATCTTTGTGGACGGCGTGCGAAATATCTTCATCAAGGCGCACGAAGAAATTTAGACCCTCAAGAAAGCCAGCGTCCCACATAGGGCGGCGGCGCGTGCTTATCGTCAAGGAATTTTTAATCGCGTCGCACTCGCCTAACATTTTTTCGCCAATTTTCTCGTGAATCTTCGCGCCGTCTAAAAATTTTGTGTCGCCGTAATCGGAATCAAAATTCATTAAGACGCCGCCGACTTTTAAAACTCTGTGCCATTCGCGATAAGCAGCTTTAACGTCGGGCAATGTCCACGTCAAATTTCTGGTGACAACTGCGTCAAAAGTTTCGTCGTCGAAGCGGAGATTTTGCGCGTTCATTTTATGGAATTCTGCGTGCAAATTGAGTTCGCGCAGATTTTTTTGCGCTTCGCCAAGCATTTTCGACGACATATCAATTCCAACGACTTTATGCCCCATTTTAGATAAAATCGCGGCGAAAAATCCTGCGCCCGTCCCGACATCGAGAATTTTTAACTTGCCGGCGGGCAAATTCTTTTTGAAGATATTTTTCCAAGCCGCGCCGTCAACGCCGTCAAGTTCAAGCCTGCGCGACTTGCTGAAATGTTCGCTGCGTTCGTCCCAGTAATTTTCAATTCTTCTGCTCAATTCCATTGCAAAACCTCCTTGAAATTTGCTTCCGATAAATTCTTTAGCCGCCCGCCCTCCAAAACTAAAACGCGGTCTGTTAATTTCTTCAGCGTCGCTAGGTCGTGCGTTATGAATAGGCACGCAATATTTTTTTCAGCGCAAATTTTCCTTATCAGCGCGACGACTTGCGCTTGAATCGTCACATCTAACGCGGAAGTTGCTTCATCGCAGATTAATAGCTTTGGTTCAATTGAAATTGCCCGCGCTATTGCCGCCCGTTGACATTCGCCGCCGGAAACTTCGCGGGGATAACGTTCTGCGTAATTTTCAGACAATCCGACTTCGACTAACAGATTTTCGACCCGTCCGCGCAGATTTTCTTCGCCGAGAAAGTTTTTTATCGGTTCTGCGATACTTTTTCCAAGCGTCCTGCGCGGGTTGAAAGAGTCTTCCGGATTTTGGAAAATCATCTGCATATTTTTATAAAAGGCGTTGCCGGTCGCGTGCGTAATGTCTTCGCCGCAAAGAAAAATTTGTCCGTCGTCGCTAGGAATTAATCTGGCAATAATTTTTACCAAAGTCGACTTGCCGCCGCCGCTTAAACCAACAATCCCTAAAATTTTGCCAGCGTCAATAGCAAAATTTATGTCGTTGAGTACTAATTTATTTCCAAAATGCTTTTTAATATGCTTGACTTCCAAAACGTTCATAAGTTGCCCCCAAAAATTTTATGCTAGCGTAGCGTTCTGGCGCGGCGATAAAGTTGGAATAGTGAAACGTTAAATCGCGTACACTGTTTAGCTTGCGTTTACTTTTTAAAAGTAACCCGCCTTCAAAAGTTCTCTTGTGTAAACTTCTTGTGGCGCGTCGAAAATTTCATCTCGCGTCCCGAATTCAACTGCCGCGCCGCGTTTCATGATTAAAATTTTATCAGCCATGCGCCGCGCAACTCTTAAATCGTGCGTGACTAATATAATTGAAACTTTTAGCCGTTCGCGCAAATTTAAAAGGACTTTGACGACGCCCGCTTGAGTTACTATATCCAATGCGCTTGTCGGCTCGTCTGCCAGCAAAAGTTTTGGTTCCAATATCATCGCCGCTAAAATTCCTGCGCGTTGTGCCATTCCGCCCGATAATCGGAACGGATATTCGTCCAAAATTTCGGGCGCAAGATTTATTTTCTGCATTATTTCTTCTGCGCGGGCGATAAATTCTTTTTTGCTCCAATCACGATGAGCACGAACACTTTCCAAAATTTGTTCGCCGATTGTACGAATTGGGCAGAATGACGCGCCCGCATTTTGAAAAATATATCCGATTGAATCACCAGAAATTTTCCTGCGTTCGCCGTCGGGTAGGTTCGTAATTTCCTTGCCGTCAAAAAATATTTGCCCGTCAACAATCGCGCCGTCTTTGCCGAGTAAGCCGCCTATCGCTTTTAAAATCGTCGACTTGCCAGAGCCACTTTCGCCCGCGATTATCAAAATTTCTCCGCGCTTTACAGAAAAATTTATGTCGTGAACAATTCTTTTCTTGCCGTAAGCAACGATTAAATCTTCAACCGCCAAAATCATTTTTTATCCAACTCCGGACGAATTTCATAATAATCGGACGGGTGCGCCGTAAATCTTTCTACGTTCGGTTTCATAACAAATGACATGCGCAAATGTGCGGCGTAAATCAGCGCGCAATCGTCCAAAATTTGTTGAGACATTTTTACGGCAAGTTTAGAACGTTTATCCGCGCCAAAAGTATTATGCAATTCGTTTTCAAGCGCGACAATTTGCGGACTGTCGTAAAAACCGGCGTTATCGACCGCGCCCGGCACGATATGACTTGTGAAATAATATTCGGGGTCGCCAGTCGGAGCCGTGACAATAGCTTTGCTGAAAATATCGTATTCGCCGCTTTTGAGGAAAGTTTTATAGTTGTCAGTAGCGTTTACGTTGAGTTTGACGCCGATTTTTTTCAAATTAGCCTGCGCGGCTTCAGCGAGTAGTGGTAATTCTTGGCGGGAAGTGTAAGTAAGATAATTTAATTCAAGATTTTTGCCGTCCTTGTCAACGTAGCCGTCGCCGTCGGAATCTCTCCAGCCAGAATCGGTTAAAAGTTTTTTCGCGGCGTCTAAATCATAAGGAATAGGTTGGAAATTTTTATCGCCAAATGATAAATTAGCGGGGAAAGGCGAAATTGCAGGCGTACCGTTGCCATTTAGCAAAACTTTAGTAAAATTTTCCTTATCAATCGCCATAGAAATTGCCTTGCGGACGTTTAAATCCTGCAAAATGGGATTTTTGAAATTAAAAGCGGCTTGATAAACGCGGGAAGTATTGACTTGCGAAATTTTATAGTTATCGTTCTGGAAAAGTTGCAAACTGGAATAGGGCAAACCTTGAACCGCGTCGAGTTCGCCATTTTGCATTGCCATAGTCAAAGTATCGCCGTCGGTAATGCTCTTGACGGTGATTTTATCGATTTTCGGCTTGACTGCGCCCCAATAATTTTCGTTTTTAACTAAATCAATCTGCGTGTCAGTGACTTTAACGGCTTTGTAAGGTCCCGTGCCGACAACGATATTATCTTTGACGCCCTCATCAACGTCGATAATGCAACCGTAAGGGTCGCTTAGATAATTCAGCAACGCGGGCATTTTCTCGGAAGATTTAATCGTAACAAATTGCCCGTCCGCTTCAATCGAAGAAATTTTTAAATCGCGTGGGGCGCGGTCGTGATTAGCAATTAAAGCCTCTAAACATTTTTTGACCGCCGCGCCGTCAACTTTTTTGCCATTAGAGAAAGTTGCCGCGCCATTAATCTTAATTTTAACGGTGAAATCGTCGACTTGCTCGAAACTTTCAGCCAGCCAGGGTTCAAGCTCCATTTGCTCGTTAAATTTGAAAAGCGTTTCGCCGATACCGTAGCGCAGAGTACTCCAGCCGCTATAACTTTCGTGCGGATTAATGCCGACGTTCTCCATAGCCACGCCATAAGCAACCGTTCCATAAATAAAAGTTTTTTCGCCAGTTGAAGCGGATTTTTCTGCACTATCGCCGCCGCAACCCGTCATTAGCAAGCCAGCCGCGCAGATTGCCGCCAAGAATTTTTTCATATCAATACCCCCAAGTTAATAATTTCCATTCGCCGTCTTCATAAAGCCCAAAATACCACGACCAATTTTTATAATCAGTATCGTAATTCCACGCGGAAAGCGTTCCGTCGTCTTTAGGCGAGCGAAAATCGCTATAAAAGACCATGCACGCAGTAAATTTTTTATCAAAGCCGTGCCCTTCAGCTAAATCGTTCATGTAAGCGATATTTTCAGCGTTATTGAGTTCGTCGCCGCCATATTGAATTTTTAGTGGCGTACATTTCCATTTGCGGAGCTTTTGATTTATAGTTTCGACGGCAAAAGTTGAATCTTCGCAAGAAATTGCTTCAACCTGAGCGGAAATTATCAGCAGAAAAATTAACGTCGTTAAAAATTTCTTCAAAGCTAATCACTCCCTTTAAAATTATTTTATCTTAGTGCGCAAAAAAAAATAAGCCCCGCATGGGGATTGAAGCTAATAAAAAAAATGTTATCGACTTCAAGCTTTTGCAACCGATGAAAGCCTCTTCGTCAATTTTTCGCCGTTATTCGATTCATTAAGGAGTTTAGCAACGGTAGACTAAAAGTTCGGAAATCTTTTTAACAATGCCTTGAGCGTCCATGCCGTAATATTGGAAAATCTGCGCGGGTTCGCCGGAAATAGCTGGTTCATCGGGCAAGCCGAGACTGACGACTTTAATCGGCGCATTTTGAGCCGCAACCTGCGCAACTATCGCGCCAAGCCCGCCAAGTTTTACATGTTCTTCGACCGTCAAAATTAATTTGGTTTCCTTAGCCGCCTTGATAATCGCTTCCTTGTCAATCGGCTTAACACAATACATATCAATCACGCGGGCGGAAATGCCTTTTTCCTTAAGAATTTCGCCCGCCGTCTTTGCGTACTGAACCATTTCGCCGCAAGCAATAATCGTTACGTCGGAGCCTTCTTGAATTGTGACTGCCTTGTTGAGTTCAAAAGGCACGTTGTCTTCTTCGTAAACGTCAGCGACGGCATTGCGCCCGATTCGGACGTAAGCGGGGGCTTTATCCTGAAGAAGCGTGCGAATTAATTTTTCAGTTTGGAAACGGTCGCAGGGAAGATAAACGCGCATTCCGGGCGTTGACGCCATGATTGCAATATCGTTAGGTGATTGATGCGTCATTCCGAGATTGCCGTAACTTACACCGCCCGATATTCCGATAAGTTTAACATTGGTATACGAATAGGCGACATCAACTTTTACCTGCTCCACTGAACGAGTTGAAAGGAAACTTGCCGGCGAAAAGACAAATGACTTTTTCCCGCAAACCGCTAAACCCGCCGCTATAGAAACGAGATTTTGTTCAGCTATGCCGACTTCGACGAATTGTTTCGGAAATTCCTTGCTAAAAGGTTCCAAACTCGCCGAGCCGCGAGAATCACTGCAAAGCACGATAATATTTTTATCCTTCGCCGCTTCCTCAATCAGCACATTATTTATAATTGTTTTATTGGCTATCTTATTCATATTGCGCGCCCCTCTCGTCCAATTCCTTCAACGCCGTTTGATATTCTTCGTCGTTAGGAATGTGATGATGCCAGCCAATTTGATTTTCAGCGAACGAAATGCCGCAACCTTTAACCGTGTGCGCAATTATTATGGTTGGTTTGCCCTTAACTTTTTTAGCAATTTCAACAGCATTATCAATCGCGTCAAGGTCGTTGCCAGGAACGCTGATAACATTCCAGCCGAACGCCGCCCAACGAGCCTCTTGCGACTTCTGATTCATAACTTGTTCGGTCGTGCCGGAAATTTGCAGGTGATTGCGGTCGACGAACGCAGTTAAATTGTCAAGCTTGTAATGACTGCCCGCCATAGCCGCTTCCCAAACCGAACCTTCAGCAACTTCGCCGTCGCCCATGACTACATAAACGCGATAATTTTTCTCGTCCATTTTTCCGGCAAGAGCCATGCCCACGCCAACGCCCAATCCGTGTCCGAGCGAGCCAGTATTCATTTCGATTCCGTTGACTTTATTAATCGGGTGCCCAATGTATTTCGAGCCGAATGACACAAAAGTTTTCAAATCTTCTTTCGGGAAAAATCCCCTATCGGCAAGCACGGCGTAAAGTGCCTCAACTGCATGCCCTTTGCTCATAACAAAATGGTCGTGGTCATCGCTCTTGAAATTTTCGGGCGTAATGTTCATCTGCTTATAGTAGAGGTCAACCAAAATTTCCATAATGCTAAAGTCGCCGCCGATATGCCCATTTTTGGTGCGATAAATCATTTCAACTACGTCCTTGCGCAACTCGTAAGCTTTTTTCTTCAAGTTCATAAAATTTTACTCTCCTTTAAGATAAGCTTTAATCTGCTCTTCAATCGGGTCGTAAAGCACGCGGACAACGTCCTTGTAAATGCCAACAAATATGTGGAGGAAGTATACAGCATTTTAATTAAAGCGACAACTATTATCTTGCAAAGTTTAGAGAATTTTTTCAATGACAGCCGTCAAGTTGGCGGCTTTTTTTGTTGTCAAAGTGCAAGGCGACGTTGTATAATTTGCGGCAGTAATGTTTAGGAGGGAAAAATTTTGAAGATGAACGGAGCAAAAGCTCTTTTGGAATGTCTGAAGAAAGAGGGCGTTGAATTAATTTTCGGCTATCCCGGCGGCGTTGTCCTGAAACTTTATGACGAAATTTATAAAATGGAGTTCCCCAACATTTTGCCGGGACACGAGCAGGGAGCTACACACGCGGCGGACGGTTATGCGCGAGCTAGCGGCAAAGTTGGAGTCGTTATCGCTACTTCGGGACCTGGCGCGGCAAATTTAATCACGGGCATTGCGACCGCGAATATTGATTCGGTTCCTCTTGTTTGCATAACAGGACAGGTTGCCAACCCCGCTATCGGCAAGGACAGTTTTCAGGAAATTGATGTTTCGGGCACAACTTCGCCAATCAGCAAGCATAATTACCTTGTTAAAGACGCAAACGATTTGCCGCGTGTCGTCAAGGAAGCATTTTTTATTGCGCGGACGGGGCGTCCGGGTCCTGTGGTGATTGACATTGCTGCCGACGTTTTCAACACCGAAATTGATTTTGAATATCCCGCCGAAGTTAATCTGCGCGGCTATAGCGGCAAATATCCCGTTGATGAAAAATCCGTTGACGAAGTGATAAAGGCTGTGGAGGCTTGCAAACGCCCGCTGATTTTCGTTGGCGGCGGCGTGACAAGTTCCGATACTTCCGACGACTTGCGGGAAGTTTTAACGCGGCTCGGTTGCCCGTCGACTTCAACGCTTATGGGGCTTGGTTGCATTGACGCTGACACTGGCGGCTTTTTAGGTTTCGCGGGAATGCATGGTTCATACGGCGCGAACATGGCGATTCAAACTTGCGATTTGCTGTTGTGCATTGGAATGCGTTTTAGCGACAGAGTAACGGGGCGTGTTAAAGATTTTGCGCCGAATGCTAAGATTGTGCATTTTGAACTTGACCCCGCCGAAGTTAATAAAAATGTCCATGCCGATTTAAAAGTTTTGGGCGACTTGCGCGAATCTCTGCCGCTGTTCAAAAATAAACTTAATGAATCGCCTACGAATTTTGCTGAAAAATTTCTTGAGTGGAAAAATCAAGCCGTCGAAAAAGGTTTGGAGCACCCATTCGATTGGACGGAAGAAGGCGACGCGATTAAACCAGGCGCACTTATCAGCAAAATTAGTAATATCTGCGACGATAATACAATCGTTGTTACCGACGTCGGGCAACACCAAATGTGGGCGGCGCAATTCTTCAAGGCTCGTAAGCCACGCCAATTTTTAACTTCAGGCGGTCTCGGCACTATGGGTTATGGACTGCCGGCGGCTATGGGCGCAAAGTTGGCTTGCCCCGATAAAAATGTTGTGCTGTTCACTGGAGACGGCTCAATCATGATGAATATTCAAGAACTCGCCACGATTGCCGACAACGATATTGATATAAAAATTGTTATCGTCCACAATTTTATTTTAGGCATGGTCGGGCAGTGGCAACGCCTTTTCTACAATCATCATTATTCCGCGTCCGAACTCAAATATAAGCGTGACTTCGTGAAGATTGCACAGGCTATGGGCATTCGCGGCTATCGGCTGACTAAGGCGGAAGAATTGGAAGACGATTTAGTTGAGATTATGTTTTCAAAGGGCGCGGCAGTCATTGATGTTTACGTTCCCGAAGAAGAAAACGTTATTCCAATGGTGCCAGGCGGCAAGCGTTTAGACCAAATGGTTTTAGGTAACTAAAAAAAACAAGCACCCATTAAGAGTGCTTGTTTGACGAATTATTTTCGCGAATTACTTCAACGCTACACCAACGCGGCTATCCATCATGTAAGGCATAGAAATTGCAACGCCTTTCATGTTGTCGAGCGGATAGGGAAGAGCTTTTCCGTCTTGGTCGTAGGTGCCCAAAACCCAGAACAGCATATCGACTTGACCGGAAGACAACGCCGCGCCACGAGCACCAGCTTCAATGCTAACAAGTTCAAAGTTCTTGTTAATGCGCTTGCCGAGTTCGCCGAGAAATGCGACGTTAAAACCTGCGGGCGTGCCGTCAGCAAGAATGCAGTCAAGAGCGGGCATATCGCCTGTTACGGCAACTTTAATTGTCGGTGCGCCTTCAATCATTGGAATAGGTTTCGCGACGGGATCGGCTCCGCCCAAATCCGTAATGTTTTCCTTGATAAGCTTATTAAGCGTGCCGTCGTCCTTCATGGCTTTGATAGCGGTGTTAATTTCATCAACTTGCGCCTTGTCCTTTTCCTGCATGGCAATCGAATAGCCGAGAATCGGTTTGAGATTGTTGTTGATTAGCTGGAAATCATCATTGCGCGCTACGATGTAGGCACCGACTCTGGAGGGAGCCGCAAAGCGGTCAATCTGCTTACCCTTGAGAGCCATAATCATTGAGTTCATGTTGTCGAAGAAAACGACAGTATTAGGAGCGGCATAACCGGCGGGTTGCCCTTCGCTTTTAGCAATGTTTTCCGTCCAGTGTTTGTAGCCTTCCTCGTCCAAACCGATTGGCATAAGTGCACCAGCTTTTTCAACCTTTTGTTCGCTCGCCGCAGGCGCAGGAGTTGATTCCTGCTTTTGTTCGCCGCCGCCGCAACCCGCGCAAGCTAACATAATAACAAGTGCCATAAAAATAACGAGTAACCTTTTCATTAGTGAGCCTCCTTTTGAATATTGTTTTACTCGTAAAAAATTAGCCGTATGCATTATATAAGACGTTCAACAAATTTTCAATAGAATTTAGGGAGGATTTATCTTGAAGAAATATTTTTTAGCCGTTCTGGTTGAGAATAAGCCCGGCGTTTTAACGCACGTTTCCGGACTTATCAGCCGCCGCGCATTTAATATCGAAAGCATTTCGGCGGGCTACACTGAAGAGCCGTCCGTCACGCGCATTAATATCGTTGTCAGCGTTGAGAGCGAAGACGAACTTGACCAGGTCGTCAATCAGCTCAGCAAATTAATCGACGTTATTAAAATCGTCAACCTTAGCAAATCGCCTTCCATTGAGCGCGAATTGGTTATGATTAAAGTCCGTGCCAATAAGCAGACCCGCGCAGATTTAGTTAGCGTCGTTGATATTTTCCGTGCGCAGATTGTCGACATAACTTCAGAAAACGTCGTTATCGAACTGACCGGCAGTCAGAATAAAATTGATGCCATTTGCGAAGTCCTTAGCGATTATGAAATTGTCGAGATTGCTCGCACCGGCACGATTGCTCTTTCTCGCGGTCCGATTCCTGTTAAGGCGATGTAATGAAAAAATTTCTGTTAATCATCTGCGCGGCATTGCTTTTAGTCGGTTGCGGCGGAAATCAACTGCAAAATGTGCCGCCTTTGCCTGGAACTTTGCCCAACGCTTTGACTGCCCCCGAAAAAATCGATACCGATATTTATTTCGACGCTACTGTTTCTATGAAAGGCTTTACAACCCTCGCCGCAGGCAATGTTTATATCACTTTGCCCGATTTGCTCGGCGATTTGGGCGGCTCAATCGGCGAAACTAATTTTTTTGCCTTCGGGGAACAAATTCGCCCGCTCAACCGCGCTAATTATCGAAAATTCACCTCGCCCGAAGTTTATACCGAATTAATTACCTCCGTCGCTAACGTCGTAGACCGCGCAGACCCTAATCACCTCTCAATTATCGTTACCGACCTTTTCGAGAGCGATTCCGATTGGAGCAACGTCTCCCAAAAACTTCGCGAGAAATTTTTCGCTAATCATCTCTCCGTTGCCGTTATCGGCATTAAAAATTCCTTCTACGGCGATATTTTCGACGTCGGACTAAATGCCGCCAAATTTAATTACAATTCTTGGGATAATCCTGACCGTTTCCGCCCTTTTTACCTTCTAATCATGGGTCGCGACGATTTTGTTAAAAATTTCCTCCGAAAGTTCAATGAACTGCAAAATTTGCCCAATGATACCGGTTATTTGCTCCTCTCCGAGAATTTAACCGAAAATCCTAGCGATTTTTCTAATTTTGAGCTTAGCGACGTCGAAAATTTTTATTCCGACGATACGCTCGGCTTAAACGGACGCGCTAAGGAATTCGGACTCGATAATTTCAATTCTGCCGCCTCTTTCATGATTAATTGGAAATATCAGCCGCCGCTCGGTGCTTGTCCGCTCGATTTGTCCGATTTCGATACCGCGATTGAAATTTTTGCCGTCGACGGCGATGAAAATTGGATTTTACAAGAAAAAAATGATGTCCGCGTCTCTTTGCTCAAAGATGATAGGCAATCGCAATCTTTTTTAATGAAAATTTCCCTAACACCCGAAAAATCACTCGCCGAACGGAAATTAAACTTCGTACGAATAAAAATCATGCCAACTGAACGCGGATTCCGTCTTCCGGCGTGGGTTGACCTCTGGAACGTAACTATTGACGGCTCTGCTAAAAATTTCGACGGCTCAAAGACTGTAAATCTATCCCGCGTCCTCAATTCCCTCAAAAATTCCGTCTTCGACGCCTCAAGACCCGCTCTTTTGCAAATAAATTTCGTCGTCACTCCATAAATCAAAAAAACTCGGAACTTTTCACCCGCTCCGAGCTTTTTTTTTGCTTATTTTGCCTCAATATTCGCCGCCGATAAAATTTCTGCAATTTTTACCTCGTCAGAAGGTTTTTTTTCGCTCAAAAACTCTATCAGCGCAATTATTCGCTCCAATGCTTCCATATCCGCGTATTTCGTAAAAAATATGTCGTCGTGATGCGCTCCAACTAGCCTGTCTTCCTTGATTATCTCTAATTGCCTCCCAATTTCTTTTATCGTCATGAAAATTCCCCTTTCCATTGAAAATTTGCGCGCTCTTTGCTAAACTTTAGCATAAAAGGAGGCGTTTTTCAATGCAAAACCAAAAAATTTCCGACGCTAAACGTATAAAAGACGCTGAACAAGCTTTTGACCGAAAAAGAAGGACTTTCGGCTTGATTTTCGCGCCAATCCTCGCAATCGCAGTAATTTTAACGCCGATTGACGCTTTGACGCTCGAAGCACACAAATTATTAGCAATTATGGTGCTCGTCGCGCTCTGGTGGATTACTGAACCCGTTCCAATCCCTGTTACTTCGCTTTTAGGGCCAACTTTAGCCGTAATCACCGGCGCAATCCCAATTTCAACCGCTTTTTCGGCATTTTCTAACCCAATGATATTTTTATTCATGGGCGGATTCATTTTAGCTAAGGCAATGATGATGCATGGGCTAGATAAACGCTTTGCATACTGGCTTTTGTCAAGAAATTGGGTCGGATCCAATCCAAAACGTATTTTTTTAGCAATCGGGCTGGCAACTGCGCTTTGTTCGGGCTGGGTGAGCAATACTGCGACCGCCGCGATGATGTTTCCGATTTGTTTAGGGCTTTTGAACTCAATTAAAGACATGATGGCGGCTAATGGACGCGAAATTGAGCTGTCAGAATATAAATATGCGACTGGTTTAATGCTAATGACCGCTTATTCAGCGTCAATCGGCGGCGTTTTAACTCCAATCGGCACTCCTCCCAACTTAATCATGCTCGGATTCCTCGATTCAATGGAAAATATTCATATTTCCTTTTTCGAGTGGATGATTTGGGGATTTTTCGCTATGTTTTTCTATTTTATCATTGCTTATATCGTTTTATCGCGCATGTTTCCGCCCGATGTTGAAAAAATCGACGGCGCAGAAGAATTTATACGAAAAAAAATAAATGAACTCGGAAATTGGACGCAGGCGCAGAAAAATACGTTATGCGCGTTCATGTTAGCGGTTGCGCTGTGGATTATTCCGGGATTTTTGAACATATTCTTAGGCGAAACCAGCCCAATTTTGAAAATGTACAATCAACTTTTCCCGGAAGCGATAGCGGCTATGGTAGGCGCGTTATTATTATTTATTTTGCCCGTGAATTTCTCGAAACGCGAATTTACAATCACTTGGAAGGAAGCAGCAACCGGAATTGAATGGGGCACGCTGATTTTATTCGGCGGCGGGCTAGCAATGGGCGGAATGATGTACAAAACTGGCTTATCGCAATGGCTCGGCGATTTAATCATTGAGGCAATGGGTGGCGCGGCGTCGCAAGTCGTTTTAGTCGCGGTTTTTTCGGTTTTAGCGTTATTGTTGTCGGAATTGACTTCGCATACGGCGGCAACGAATATGATTGGACCTTTGGCGATAACAATAGCGGTTTCGGCGGGCTTAAGTCCGGTGCCGGTATCGGTCGGCATTGCTTTGAGCGCGTCGCTCGGATTTATGTTGCCGGTCTCGACTCCGCCAAATGCCATTGTCTACTCCTCAGGATACGTCCCGATTACCAAAATGATTAAAACTGGCATTTACATTGACTTTATCGGGATTGCGTTCGTGACGATTCCGATTGCGATTTGGCTTGTTAGTGCCATTGTCAGCGGCTGATTTACAAAATCCCGTATTTGGGATTTCGTAATTTGAGCTTTCAAAACGCCTTTCGAGGCGATTTCAGACTGTAGACAAAAAGCACCTTTCAAGTAAAATGAGCTTGGGAGGTGCTTTTTTATGTATAGGAAGAAATCGTTTTTATCCAAAACTTGTTCGGAATTCGCTCGATACGCCAAACGATAAGGGAAATAGAAGTGAACGTGGCATATCGTTGATTCATCGGCTATTCATTGACAGAGCCGGTGCCGCACTTCTCTACTTTCGGAAAAAATTATGTTAGGTGATTTGCCGCAACCGACAGAGCGGATATTGGAGGAAGCAGAAAAGTAAGGAAGTCAAATTTATTGAAGAAACTCAAAGCAAAAAGCCCGTCTCAAGTTATCCTGAAACGAGCTTTGTCTACAAGCTGAGCCTCCTTATCACGGGAGGCTTTTTTCGTCTTACAGATAATCCCAAGGGCTGACAGGCTCGCCGCCTAAACGTACTTCAAAATGACAATGTGGTCCCGTTGAATTGCCCGTTGAGCCGCAATAAGCGATAACGTCGCCTTGATTGACACTCTGCCCGACGCCAACCGCTAAGCTTTCGTTGTGCCCGTAAAGCGTGACAATTCCGCCGCCGTGGTCAATCATAATCGTATTGCCATAGCCACCAATCCAACCCGCCTCAATGACAACGCCACTTTGCGCCGCGTGAATCGGCATTCCATAATCGCCGCCAATGTCAAGCCCGCTATGAAATCGCGCACTGCCGAAAATGGGATGCGTCCGCCAACCAAATTCAGAAGTTATCGGACCGGAAAGAGGCCAAATCATTCCGCCGCCGTAATTTTGCATGACATATCCGCCGTTAACATTGCCCACTTCTTGACGCCGCCGCGCTTCTTCTTCCGCCGCCTTGCGATATTTGCTTTCCTGAATCAGCCGTTCAACTTCCGCACTCGACGCCATCATCTCATCATATTGTTGGTCGTAAATCGCCTTGTCGTTCTGCATTAGTTCTATAAGAGCTTGTTGCTTAGCGACTTTTTCCAGACTAATATTTTTTGCCTCTTCAGCCTTCGCGGCTAATTCTTCCTGAATTCTTTTATCAGCTTCAAGTTGCTTGCCGACTTCTTTTATTTCGTTTTGATACGCCAAAACATTTGCGACAAGTTCCGAATCGCGAATCATTACGCGCTTTAGCAAATCCATTCGCGTCAAAAAGTCTCCGAAATCCTGCGCACCGAACAAAACGTCCAGATAAGAAATCTGCCCGTTAATATAAATATCACGCACGCGCTTTTCAAGGACGCCATGCTTTTTGTTAAGCTCCGCTGTGACTTCGGCAAGTTTAGTTTCGTTTTCGCCAATGCGATAAATGGTTTCGTTGAGCGCGGCTTGTTTGTCTTCGTAATCGGCAACGGCTACTGAAGCATCTTCGTCGAGTTGCCGCTTGAATTCCGAGACTGAATTAATTTTCCCTTGAATCAATTCCGCTGTCGCTTGAGCTTTCGCCGCTGCCTCTTCGTAGGATAATTTTTCTTCTTCAAGCTGCTCAATCTCCGCGTCAATCTGGTCAAGTTCGTCGTAATATTCCTCATCGTCAGCGAATACCGGCGAACACGTTAGCAAAGTTATCGACGTCAGCAGGATTAAAAATTTTCTCAACTGCATAATTCCACATTCCTAATTCCAAATTCCTAATTGCTTTTTAAACCTCCATAAAACGCTTAAGCGAAACGGTACTGCCCAAAATGCCTATGACAATTCCCGCGCCGATTAGCCCCAACGTTACGTAATTCATGAACGGATATTGCTCGACCATTGGGAAAAAAGTAAGTGATTCGTAAATTTTTTCGACCATTGCCGAATAAAAATTGCGTAGAGCAAATGCACTCACGCCGCCGCCGATTAGCCCAAGCCCGACGCCTTCCAAGATAAATGGCCAACGGATAAACCAATCAGTCGCGCCAACGTATTTCATGATTGCAATTTCCTTGCGCCGCGCAAAAACTGTCAATCGTATCGTGTTTGAAATGATAAAGATTGTCGCGGCAAGGAGCAATCCCATTAAAATTGCGCCAAAAAGCCGCATTAGGTGAGTTAGCTCGAAAAGATTAGCGGCGACGTCTTGCCCGTATTTAACTTCGTCGACGCCGTAAAGGTCAGCAATAGCTTTCGCGGTTTTCTTAACGTCGTCGGCTGAATGAACAGTAACTAGAAAAGCATTCGGTAACGGATTAGAATCGCCGAGCGCGTCCAAAATTTTTTTATTTTCGCCGAGCCGTTCCCGCAATTTTTTCAAAGCGACTTCACGCGGCACATATTCGACCGTCGCAACGCTTTTCATGTCGCGCGTCATACGTTCAATTTCGTTTCGTCCCTGTTCGGGCAATTCGTCATTTATATAAACCGATATTTGCACTTGACTTTCCAAAGACGATGCCATTTTATTCATGTTCATTACCAAAATCAGAAAGACGCCCAATACAAAAAGCGATACCGCAACTGTCCCGATTGATGCGAACGTCATCCAGCGATTTCTTATCATTGACAATAGTACTTCGCGAAAATAATATTCTACTGTCTGAAGTTTCATTCCACCACTCCTAAAAGTTATGCTTGCCGCTGATTATAACATAAAAATGCTTTTCAGCATGAAAAATTTTTCAGCAAAGTTTAGGCTTGCAAAAAATTTGGCAATGAATATTTTGTGTGGTAGAATTCAAGCGCGATTTTTAGAAGTCAAAGGAGAAATTTACATGAAATACACAAGTACGCGCTCGAAAATTCAGCCGATAAATTCAGCGGAAGCAATTCTGCAGGGCTTAGCGGCGGACGGCGGGCTTTTCGTTCCGGAAAAAATTCCTAAAGTTTCGCTCGAAGAAATTAACGAACTTACGAATAAAACCTACGAGCAACGCGCCGCGTGGCTACTCGGAAAATTTTTGACGGATTACACGGAAGACGAACTCGGCGAATGCGCGGAGCTAGCTTATAATTGGTTTGACATTACGTCGCGTGTGCCCACTGCGATTTTGATTCAAGACCCGAAAAACCCTGTCGCGCCGGTCGGCTCAATGGAACTTTGGCACGGTCCGACCTCTGCATTTAAAGATGTTGCCCTGCAAATGTTGCCGCACCTTATGCGCATGGCTTTAAAGAAAGTCGGCGAGACAAAAGAAATTTTAATTCTCGTAGCGACTTCGGGCGACACCGGCAAAGCGGCTTTAGCGGGCTTTGCGGACGTGCCACAGACTAAAGTTATGGTCTTTTATCCCGACGGCGGCGTCAGCAAAATTCAGCGGCTCCAAATGGTCACGCAACGCGGCAAAAATGTAAACGTTACAGCTGTTCGCGGCAATTTCGACGACGCGCAAAATGGCGTTAAGAAGATTTTCAACGATAAGAAAATTCGCGACGAACTCGCTAAGCTGAACGTCAAACTTAGTTCGGCGAACTCAATCAACTGGGGGCGGCTTGTCCCGCAAATTGTTTATTATTTTTCTGGCTACATTGAATTTGTTAAGGCGGAACAGGTTAAGCTCGGCGAAAAAATTATTATCAGCGTCCCAACCGGCAATTTCGGTAATATCCTCGCCGCCTACTACGCAATGAAAATGGGCTTGCCTGTCAAGAAAATAATCTGCGCGTCAAATATTAACAACGTTCTCACGGAATTTTTCGCGACCGGCACTTACAACCGCGCTAGAAAATTTTTCAAGACGATTACTCCTTCAATGGACATTTTAATTTCAAGCAACCTCGAACGCCTCCTCTATCACGAGAGCGACGGCAATTATAAACTCGTTAACCGCTACATGAACGAATTAAACACGCTCGGCAAATACAAAGTCGATAAGAAACTCAAGGCGCGACTCGATAAAATCTTTTATGCCGAATACGTCACCGAAGACGAGACCCGCGAATTTATCAAGCGTATTTACGATTCTTTCAGCTACCTTATCGACACGCATACAGCCGTTTCAATCTGCGCTCTTAGCAAGTATCGCGGCAAAACTCGCGACTTCACGCCGATATTGAGTGCCGCGACCGCCAGTCCCTACAAATTTACAAGCGCGGTTTTGACGGCTCTTGGGCAATCGGTTGAAGGCGTCGATGACTTCGCGCAACTCAAAATGCTTAACGACTTGACGAACGTTAATATCCCTAGAAATCTTTCTGAACTTTCTACCGCTAAAGTTTTGCATGAAGACATTTGCGATAAAGACGAAATGGCTGACCGCGTTTTGAAGTTTGCTGCCGAATAAAATCTGAAGAAAAAAATTATCCCTCCGCGTTTGGAGGGATTTTTATTTTAAAACTGGCGGCATTAAATTCCTATCGGCAATCAAACGGTTAATCGCGTCGATAACTTGATTGGGATAAATTTTCTTCTGGCATTCAAGTTCGCGAGCTGTGCTGCCGTGATACGGGCAAACGTCATACATAAAATTTGCGCGAACATCATTAAAGCAACCGTTGCAGACAAGCCGATTAACGACGCGATACGGCGTGTAAAACTCGAACCAATCTTGCGAAAAGCCGCAAATCATTACAACTGGACAATTCACCGCGTCAGCAAGCCATGAAAGCCCGCTGCCCAAGCCGATAAAAAATTCGGCGTGATAAAGCATGTTCGCCCGCTCCATGATTGAAAAATCACCGGTAAAATCTTCGGCGTTATCGGGCATTGCGGCGGAATATTTGCCTTCTTGCTGAAAATTTTTCTTATCAATGCAGAAGACGCGATAGCCCAAACTTTTTAGATAATCGACGATAATTTTCCAGCCGTCCGGATAAAGCCAGCCTTTTCGCGGCGTCGTGGCTTGAATTCCTATGCAAACGTAAGGCTCAGAAAAAAGTTTCGGCGCAGTCGGTTTGAATTTCGGCTTAATAGGCAAAGCGTCTAACCCGACGATATAATTTGCCATGTGATTAAGCGGCGCACATCTGAAATCGACTTTGCAGAATGGAAAATCGCCGCCGTACATTTTATAAAAATAAATCGCGTAGCCGTCAAAGCTCATCTCGTCGACCTGCGGAATTTCGGGATAAATATTCGCTGCAAACTCGCGCATATATTCTGGCAGAGAAATTGAAACCGCGCAATTAAATTTCCGCTTGAATTCCCCAACCGACGGCAGGAAAGCTAAAATATCGCCAAGTCCGCTTCTCCTGTCGACGTTCAGAAGAACTTTCTGCCCATCAAGGTTAAGCGTGTGGCTAAAAATTTTTGTACCGTCTAAAGAAATTTCCACGCGCCAACGGATAAAATATTTCTCAACAGAAATCAAGCGCACGCCGGAAATATCTCTGTCGAAGAAAATTTGCCCGTTATCGTCGCCAATTCGAACATGAAAATTTCCTTCGGGCACGTCAAGCCGCAAGCCGAAATTAAAATCCAGCCGCAAGCCGTCTATGCCCGTTTCGCCATAAATCGGCGCGTTGCAAAGTTCCTCTCGCTGTTCGTAAATTTTCATTACGTCGAACAGAAAAGCTTGTATTGCGGGCGCGTCCGTTAAAGCAGAGAAATTTGGCTTAAAATTTGGCGTATTATCAAGCTCTCTCGTATTCATCACGCCGCGCAGATAGTCGCGAATATCACGTGCGCAAAAGTAAAAGTTTTTCATTTCAATCCCTCAATACTGGCGGCGTTAAATTTTCGTCGACAATCAAACGATTAATCGCGTCAATAACTTGACTGGGATAAATTTTCTTCTGGCATTCAAGTTCGCGAGTTGTCCCGTTATGATACGGGCAAATTTTCTTTATGAAACTGACGCGAATATCATTAAAGCAGCCGTTGCAGACGAGCCGATTAGCCACGCGATACGGCGTGTAAAACTCGAACCAATCTTGCGAAAAGCCGCAAATCATTACGACCGGACAATTAACGGCGTCGGCGAGCCACGCTAGACCACTCGAAAGCCCGATAAAAAAATCAGCATGATAAAGCATATTCGCCCGCTCCATGATTGAAAAGTCGCCGGTAAAATCTTCGGCGTTATCGGGCATTGCGGCGGAATATTTGCCTTCTTGCTGAAAATTTTTCTTATCAATGCAGAAGACGCGATAGCCCAAACTTTTCAGATAATCGACGATAATTTTCCAGCCGCCAGGATAAAGCCAGCCTTTTCGCGGCGTCGTGGCTTGTACGCCTATGCAAACGTAAGGCTCGGAAAAAAGTTTCGGCGCAGTCGGTTTAAATTTCGGCTTAGCGGGCAAAGTTTCTAAGCCCAAAATCGCGCCGCCCGCACGCTCTAAAGGTAAATTGCGGGCGTCAACGGGAACAGTCAAACAATCTGCCATAATCATTACGGGATAATAGGTCGCGTAGGTTTTAAAATTTATTTTGTCGACTTGAGAAATTTCAGGATAGAGATGCGCGGCAAATTCGCACATATAATCGGGCAGGCAAATCGATAACTCGCAATGGTGACGCTTTTTGAATTCCCGCACGAATGGCAACAAAGCAATCAAATCACCCAGCCCACAAAGTCTGAAGGCTAGCAGAACAGATTGCCCTTCCAAATTCAGCGTGTGATTAAAAATTTTTTTGTCGTCGCGGTAAATTTCCACATGCCAGCGAATAAAATACTGCTCGACCGAAAGCAATCTGCCGCCCGAAATGTATTTATCGAAAAATTTTTCTCCAGTATCGGCATCGCTTATCACAACGCGAAAATTTCCTTCGGGAACGTCGAGTCGTAAACCAAAATTAAAATCCAGTCGCAAACCTTCAATGCCCGTCTCGCCATAAATCCTTGATTCTAAAACTTCTTGCGGCACTTTAAATAAACCTTTTATGTGCTTAAGAAAAAAGTTCTGCTCAAAATCTTCTTGCGTTTCGTCGGCGGATTTTTCTTTCTCCATAATTTCGCGATAAACTTTCCGGTAATCCTCAATATTTTTCGCGCAGAAGAAATGTTTTTTCATTGTAAGTTCTCCTAAAGTACGTTAATAAATTTATGCGTCTGTGGAATTACTCGGACGTTTTTTAATTTACGGAGTGCGGCGGTTTGTAAGTTTAAAATTTTTCCCGCTGAAGCCGCGCAGATTTTCCCGACGGGCGTCACAGGTTGAAGGATTAATAAAATTTCCTTGTCGACCTGTGAAATTAAATCGATTGCCGATAAAAATTCTTCCGGCGTTGTCTCGCCCGTCACGACAATTTTAACATATAAATCCTTTCCTTGCGCCACTCGCAAAAATTTTTCGTGCAAGCTGAAAAGATTTTGTCCGATTACGCTCGGCAATTTTATATCCATGCTGACAATATCGACCGCGCCCGATATTTTTTCAAACTCGTTGTAAAGCGTCCCGTTCGTCTCTAGAAAAATTTTCACGCCGGAATTTTTTACCGCGCTCGCAACATCGCGAATAAATTGCCAATGAATCAGTGGTTCGCCGCCCGTAAAACTAATTGCTTGCGTCGGCACTTCGTCGGCAAATTGCTTGATAATTTCTGCAACTTGCGTGGCGTCTAGAGGATTTTTTTCATTGCGGAAAATCATTGCGCCCGCGACCGTTTCGACCTTGCAAAAATCTGCGCGGATAAAATTCGTATCGCAATAGGCGCAATTTAAGTTGCAATCGGCAAGGCGCACGAAAATTTGTCGGCAACCTAAATATTTCCCTTCGCCCTGCACTGACGAAAAAATTTCTATAACATTCGCTTTACTCATAATACGTCACGCATGAATTAGGGCTTTCAAAAACTTTCACGGCATAAAGTTTCGTCGCGCCGCTGAAAATTTCCGCCCCCGCAAGTTTATTATAAATCTTCCGCGCAAGATTTTCCGCCGTCGGATTCTCTTCCGCAAAAACTTTTAGTTCATTCAAAAAGCGGTGGTCAAACTCCTCAAGAACTTTGTTAAGTTCCGCCTTCAAAATTTTAAAATCAATCAGCATTCCGAGATTGTCTAATTCTTCGCCGCGCACGACCGCTTCAATTATCCAATTATGCCCGTGCAAGCGCGAACATTTTCCGGCATAACCGTCAATGAAATGCGCCGCCTCAAATGCCGAACGAACCGTCAATTCATACAAAATTTTTCCACTCCTCACGTTAAATCGCTTGCGTTCTGACTTGCCACGCCAAATTTCCTTTGCTTAATCAAAATCCACAGCACTAGCGATAAAAATGTTGCCGTCGTCATGATTATCCCTAAGCCGCTGATAAAATTCCCCCAAGGCAACGTCCCCAACATCATTCCTAAACTTCCAAACAGCGTCGGCACGAAATTTATCACTGAAGCCGCCGTCCCGACATTTTCTTTCGCCTCAAGCAACAAAATTTCCATTGCAAACGGACGCGACACCGCTCCGATTATCGTAAACGGCAAGAACGCTAGCAAGAACATTATCGCACTTATTTTTCCTATGCTCAAGACTAAAATCCCGCTCGTCATTGCAACTACAAAGCACAATTTCAACATTGCGACGTTCGATAAATTGTTTTTCAGCTTAAGATATATAATCGGTCCCGCGATTGACGCCGCCGAGTTCACCGCGAAGAAATAACTATATTCCTGCGCGGTCAGCGCGAAATGTTCTATGTAGATAAACGAAGAGGAACTTAGATAAGCCATGTAAGGTTTCGATAAAAACGCGAACATTATCAAGACCGCAATGAAATATTTTTTCTTACTGACTTCAAGCAGTAACGTCATTGAATTCAAAATTCCACCATGATAACGTTTATGTTCGGGGAGCGTCTCGCAAAATAAAAACGCTATGAATAAATTTATCGCTCCCAAAATCGTCAGCAGATAAAAAGACCCGCGCCAATCAGTAAACGTCAAAAGAAGTCCGCCAACAAGCGGCGCGACCATCGGCGCGATTACTCCCAACGCTTGAGTTATCGCCAAAATTTTCCGCATAACTTTTCCGCGAAAACAATCTTTGATTAAAGTTGTCGCAACCGTTATGACTGCACCCGACCCGACCGCTTGAAAAAATCTTCCCGCCAATAAAAAATAAATGTTCGACGCCTCCGCGCAGGCAAATGACGCCGCCGTATATATCGCCGCGCCGAAAATTAAAATCGGTCGCCGCCCGTATTTATCGCTGAGTGGTCCGAATAATATCATGCTGATTGCAAACACAAAGAAAAAAATTGTCAGCGTCAAGCCGACAAGAAATTCGCTCGCCGAAAAATATTCGCTCATCATTGGCAGAGCGGGTAAATATAAATCGGTTGAGAGCGGGATAAACATTCCGATATACGCCAAATAGGCTATCATTGCAGAGATTGTCAAATATTTTTGCCGCCGCATTTAATCGCCTCACAAATTAGCTTTCATAGACATAGCGCAGACCGTTTAAATTTTTAGTGTTCAAGTCCTTATGGCAGACGCAACCTTTCGAGTTTAGCTCCATAGTTTGGCGATTACCGACAGAATATTTTTCCCAATGCGGAATAAATTCGTTGTCGGAATTGCCCGTCGCCGCGAGAGCAAGTGCCGCCTCTGATGTCATCTTGATAAACTCTCTGCGCGTTAAGTCTGACAAAATATCACGTCCTTCCGTTTTTAGATGTCACCTAAAATTTTTCTTTGCGGCTAAAATTTTCTTCGCGACACTTAGCATGAGCTTGATTCTGTTTAGTTGGTTAGCTTCACTTGAGCCAGCGTCACAATCTATCGCAACGACATTAACATTTTCGTAGCTCTCGCGCAAATTATGAAGAACGCCCTTCAAAATTATATGATTTGGGAGACATGCGAACGGGCTTAACCCAACAATATTTCTAACGTCGTTTTCGATAAGCGAAACCATTTCGCCAGTCAGTAGCCAGCCTTCGCCGTTTAAATTTCCGTTGCTTAAAAACTTGCTAGCAAGCCGCGCAGTTTCCTTGATATTATGCGGTGCGCGGAAATGTTTTGAATCTTTAAGCGCATTTTTCATTGGACGGCGGAAAAACTCGACGAATTGAATAAAAATTTCGGCGAAGATTTTATCCTTGCGCGTGCCGCCTAAAAGTTCATGCTTAGCAATCGCGTCATAAGCGCAGTAAAGGAAAAAATCAACTAAGTCTGGGAGAATTACTTCCGCGCCTTCATCGGCAAGTACGCGTTCCAAGTGATTATTTGCGACGGGGTGATATTTAACTAAAATTTCTCCAACAATGCCAACGCGCGGCTTGATAAGATTTTCATCAATAGATATAGCGTCAAATTGGCGAACAATTTCTTTGACGTTGCGCCGATAAGTCAAATAATTTCCGTTGACAAGGTCGGCTTTAGCAATCGTCATCCACTGCGCAAAAAGTTTATCGGTTTCGCCACGTCGCAATTCATAAGGGCGAATTCTATTGGTAACGTTCTGAAGTAAATCGCCGTAAACCGCAGCTTTAATCGCGTCCATAAGGCAATCGCGGCTAAGTTCAAAGGCGTCAGTTTCTTCCGGCAGTCCGTAGCAGGCGAAAACCGGAACTTGTCCAAAGCCCGCGAATTTCAAAGCACGGCGCATAACGCTAATATAATTCGTGGCGCGACAACCGCCGCAAGTTTGGAATAAAATTATCGACGTGTTATCAGGGTCGCATTCGCCCGACTTTAGAGCCGCAATCATTTGCCCCGCAACTAAAATTGCCGGATAGCACATTTCGTTATTTACGTAGCGCAGACCCAAATCAATCGCCGCCTTGTCGGGGAGCGCGGGAATCAAAATTTTGTAGCCGTATTTGTTTAAAACTGCTTGAATCAATTCAAAATGAATCGGTGCCATCTGCGGCGCAAGGATTGTATGCTTAGCTTTACAATCGGGCGTAAAGTGCGGACGGTCGGGAAATTTTTTAGGCGAATAAGCAACAGGCGTTTTTCTTTTCAACGCGGCGAGCAATGAACGCAATCTAATTCGAGCCGCGCCCAAATTTGAAACTTCGTCAAGCTTAATCATGGTGTAAATTTTCCCGTGCGCTTCTAAAATTTCCTTGACTTGTTCAATAGTCAGCGCGTCAAGCCCGCAACCGAACGAACTTAGCTGAATCAGCGTGACGTTGGGATTTTGCGCGACGAACTGCGCGGCGTAATAAAGTCTGGCATGATAGCTCCATTGATTGACAACGGAAATTTTCGGCGCATCAATTTCGGTATGATAAACGCTGTCTTCGGAGAGAATCGGCAAGCCGTAAGATTGAATCATTGTGTCGATACCGTGATTAATTTCCGGGTCGATATGATAGGGACGACCGACGAGCAAAATTGCTTGTTCTCCAGTTTGCTCAATGCGTTTCAAAAGATTTTCGCCAAAAGTTTTAATGTCGTGGCGATAATTTTCCATTTCGGCGGCGGCCTTATCGACGGCAAGCGAAATTTCATTAGCCGTCACGCCTTCGGATTTAAACTCTTCGACAAGGCGTTTCTTTAGCTTTTTAAGGTCGTGAACGGGCAGGAACGGCTGAATAAATTTAATGCCGCGCTCCTTGAGAATGTCCATATTGTTGCGAATGTTTTCGGGATAGCTGGCGACGATAGGACAGTTATAAAAATTGTCGGGGCGCGTGTCGAAGTTATACGGCTCGCAAGGATAGAAAATTTTCGTCAAGCCGCGTTCAACTAAATCCATAACGTGCCCGTGCGCAAGTTTCGCGGGATAGCAAAGCGAATCGCTAGGGATTGTCGAAATTCCCTTGTAGAAAATCTGCGCGGAAGACTTAGAAGAAATTTCGACGCGATAACCAAGTTCCGTCAAGAGCGTGTGCCAGAAAGGATAATCTTCGTAGATATTCAGCACTCTCGGAATGCCGATTGAACCGCGTTTAGGATTTTCTAGCGGCGCATAATCGAAAAGCCTTTTGTATTTATAAGCATAAGCGTTCGGAACTTCGGAATTAGTTTTCGGTTTCCCTCCAACGCCGCGTTCACAACGATTGCCCGTGAAATATTTGCCGCCGTCAGGGAATTTTTGCATAGTTATCAAGCAGTTATTGCCGCAACGCCCGCAACGATAACTTTTCGTGACGACGTTAAAATTTTCCAGTTCGTCAGCTGATAAAAGCTTTGAATCGCCCGCGCAGTTTTCACTAGCCAGCAATGCCGCACCATACGCGCCCATAAGTCCGGCAATGTCGGGGCGAATAACATTTTTATGCAAAATTTCTTCAATCGAACGCAAGACAGCATTGTTATAAAAAGTGCCGCCCTGTACAACAATATTTTCCCCCAAGTCCTCAACGTTCTTGAGTTGCATGACTTTAAACAGCGCGTTCTTAATGACGCTAAGCGCAATGCCCGCCGAAATGTCATTGACGGTCGCGCCTTCCTTTTGCGCCTGCTTAACTTTTGAATTCATGAAAACCGTACAGCGCGTGCCCAAATCAACCGGAGCGGCGGAAGTCAAAGCTTTTTTCGCAAAGTCGCCAACTGTCATATTTAAACCATGCGCAAAGTTCTGGATAAACGAACCGCAACCCGCGCTACAAGCTTCGTTGAGCGTGATATTGCCAATCGTGCCGTCCTTGACGAAAAAGCATTTCATATCCTGCCCGCCAATGTCCAGGACAAATGAAACGTTCGGGCAAAATTCCTGCGCGGCGGTTAAATGGGCAAAAGTTTCGACTTCGGAGCCGTCAGCGTGAAGAGCCGCTTTAACAATCGCTTCGCCATAGCCAGTCGTGAATACGCCGCCAATTTGCGCGGTCGACGGAATTTTTTTGTAAAGGTCGCGAATCTGATTGACGACGATTTTTAGCGGCGCGCCTTCGTTTGAGCCGTAATTTGTATAAAGAATTTGTTTATCAGTGCCGATAGCGCAAATTTTCGTAGTCGTGGAGCCAGCATCAATTCCGATATAAATTTTTCCGTTATAAGTGCTTAAATCGCCGCGTTTAACTTTGGCTTTATCGTGACGAGTTTTAAAGGCGTCATAGTCCGCCGCGTCCTTGAATAAAATAAAATCAGCCTTGCGCGTTTCAGCGCGGGCGGCTTCTTCGGATTTTTTGATAGAATCTTCAAGCGTCGCTACAGAAATTTCTTTAGCCTCGTCGCTGAGAGCCGCGCCCGTTGCGACAAAAAAATTAGCGTCGGGAGTTTCGACCACTTCGTTTTGAGAAAGTCCGAGTGTCTCGACGAAACGTTTTTTAAGTTCGGGCAAGAAGTGCAAAGGTCCGCCCAAAAATGCGACGTTGCCGGCAATCGGACGCCCTTGCGCCAAATTTCCTATCGTCTGATTGACGACCGCTTGAAAAATCGATAAGGCAATATCCGCCTTTTTCGCGCCGTCGTTCATAAGGGCTTGAATATCAGTCTTAGCGAACACGCCGCAACGTGAAGCAATAGTATAAATTTGCTTGCCCTTTTCCGCTAAAGCATTCAAGCCGAGCGCGTCGGTTGATAGTAAGCTTGCCATATGGTCAATAAATGAACCCGTACCGCCCGCGCAGACGCCATTCATACGGACTTCAGGCGCATTGCCCAGATAAATAATTTTCGCGTCCTCGCCGCCGAGTTCAACGACTGTATCAGTTTGCGGAATAAATTTTTCAACCGCAGTCTGACAAGCAATAACCTCTTGCACAAAGGGCAACGAAACTTTTTTAGCAATGCCCATACCCGCTGAGCCTGCAACCGCGATTTTAAAAGTTTTCTCGCCGATTATATTTTTCAGCGACGTTAGAGAATTCGTAAGCGCAGAACCAATCTCCGAAAAATGCCGCGCATAATTTTTAAATACAAGCCGTTCCTCGTCCATGACTACAAGCTTAATCGTCGTGGAGCCGATGTCAATTCCGACTTTCATAAAAAAATCACCTCGCCGCCTGCAATTTTATAATTCAAGCGTCAAGGTGTCAATCAAAAACTATTGCAAAGTCGTCGAAGAAAACTATAGAAAAAAACCCTACTTGTATTTTTAAAATCAGTCGTTTATAATGCGCCCGAAAGGGGATGTTTCAAATGGTAGGTTATACGCTACGCCAAGAACGCGAGCGACAAAATTTATCCATAGAAGACATTGAACAGGGCACAAGTATCCGAGCTCTTTACATAGAGGCAATCGAAAACGGCGAGTACGATAAATTGCCAGGCACAGTTTACACAAAAGGTTTTATCAAGAACTACGCAAATTTTCTCGGACTCGATGCCGATGCCATGACAAAGGAATTTGCTAACGATTTGGCGGAACTTTCCGGAACTCCTGCGACGCCCGCCGAAGAAGAACAAACTCCGCAAACTCCTAAAACTCCTGTCACGCCTAAGCCCGTCAAGCCGGAGAAAAAAACGTTCGGCTATTCGATTGAAAAGGAAAAAAGTAGCCGTTCGTCAGGCGTACTGATAATCGCGGCGGTAATTTTAATCGCGGCGTTAGCGGGCGGCGCATGGTCTTGGCTTTCGAGTTCGGACGGCGAAGTTGCCAAAGTTGAAACGCCGCCGCCAGTCCAACAAACTCAACCCGCGCCGGTCGAAGAGCAACCCGCCGAACCCGTCGCAAAGGCTAATCCCGTTCCACCAGAAAACGTTCAGATTCAAGCGCGTTTCAATGACCGTTGCTGGTTGCTTGTGACGGTTGACGGCGCAGTTGTTCAAGAAGGCGTCGTAGAAGGCGGGCAAACTCTTACTTGGGAAGGCAAAGATAATATTAATTTCCGTCTCGGCAACGCAGGCGCAGTTGAATTCTTTCAGGGTGGCAAAAGTTTAGGCGTTCTTGGCGGCGTCGGCGATGTCGTCGACAAAACTTTTACTCGTAACTAAAAAAATAGGAGATACCTGCGCGGCGTCTCCTTTTTTCTACTGCCACAAACTTAGCGGGTCGGCGTACTGATAAACGCCGTTGACATTAACAATATATTCTAGGTGCAAATGTGGTCCAGTTGAATAGCCAGTGCTCCCGACTTGCGCGATAATTTGTCCTGCGCTGACCATTTGCCCCGCGACAACGTGCAACTGACTGCAATGACCGTAGCGCGTATAAGAATCAATCGCGGGGTGATAAATCAGCACTTGGTTGCCGTAGCCGTCGCCGAGATTTGCGGCGATAACAACTTGCCCGTCGAAAAGCGAACCGATATATTCGCCGTAAGCGTAACCTAAATCAACGCCCGCATGAAATTTCCACTCACCCGAAATAGGATGAATTCTCCAGCCAAAAGGCGAAGTAACCGGAAAATCAATCGCTTGTACGTTCGCGGGCAAAATTAGAAAAAGCAATGCGAAAAGCGCAATGCGTAATGCGTAATTATAACGTCGTCTCAAATTTCATTCCTCATTCCTAATTCCTAACTCCAAATTGAATTTCCTAACCTCCTCCGGCTCGAATTCAAGACGCATTGACTTCCAACGGTCATGAAGCCAAAACCATTCGTTGGGATATTTTTTAATGTGTTCTTCAATCAGCGTCGCAAGCCGTTGCGTCATAGCTTTTATATCGGCGTGCTTATCTGAAGTCTTTTCTACCTGTAGCGGCGGGAAAATTTCCAGCGTGTGCGTCCCGTCTGAATTCTTATGCATGAACGCCGGGAAAATCGGAATTTTTCTGAACCGCGACATTGACGCCGCACCTGTCACAAAGTTAGTCGCCTGATTGAAAAACTTAACAACAACGCCGTCATCACGCCCAACATCTTGGTCCATAATCAACCCGATAAAATGCCCTTCGTCAAGCATTTTGTACATTTCGCGGACGCCGCTACGATACGTTATGTGCATGCCAATTAGCGTCCGGAACTCGTTAATAAATTTATCCGCGTCTGCAGACTTTTGCTTTTTAGCGACACCGACAAGCGGAATCCCATATTGCGCAAAAGCTCCTCCCATAAGCTCCCAATTATCGCTGTGGCAAGTCATAATAACCGCGCCGCGCTCGGAAGAATTTTTATAGCGCGTCAAATGCTCAAGCCCGATAACTTTAACGTGACTTTGCATAGTGTCCTTGAGCTTTGGGAAGGATAAAACCTCAACGAAAATCGAGCCCCATTGAATCGTACTTTCGCGGGCAATGCGATTGCATTCGGCGGGCGGGACGTTCAGACAGCGGCGGATATTTTCCGTAGCGATTTTTTTGCGCTTAGCGGGCAGAAAAATCCAAATTAACGCCGCTAATCCCCGCCCCAATGCCAGACAAAATTTCAGCGGTAACAGACAAACTATTTTGCTTAGAAGTTTCAAGAAATAGTATTCGATTGCGTTTCACCGACCTTGAGTTTTAGAAAAATCCCCTCGCGCTGACGAAGGGATTTTCTTTTATTCGATAGGAAATTATCTTCTGCGTGGCGGCGGGGGCGGATAATCGTGACGATGACGCGGGGGCGGCGCATAACGATAATGCGGTGGCGGGTCATAATAATAATCGTCACGATAACGACGACGTTCGCGGTGACGATAGCGATAATCGTCGCGGTGCCGACGTTCCCATTCTTTTCTATCGCGGTATTCGTTTTCGGTTTCGCGCCCCAAAATATATTTATCCCTGAAGTGCGCCCATTTGCCGTGACTTTTCATATCCTGCATTTCGGCTTGCGCGTCGAAAGTTTCTGCAGTCGCGGCTTCAACTCCGACTTGTCCGCCAAAAATCAAGAGACCCGTTGCGGCGGCGATTAGAAATTTCCTCATGACGTTCACGCTCCCTTCGCCCAAATTTTATTAGGCATTATTGAGCTTGTCAATCACCTGTTCGAGCTTGCGAATTTTTTCGATTAAGTCTGGGACTTTTCTCAACGCCGCTTGATGCCTTAGCCAGTCGCTGTGAGATTGAATCGGGAAACCACAACCGAAAAATCCTTCCGGCATATTTTTTGAAATACCAGACCGCGCCGCGTAAACCGAATTTCCGCCGATTGTGATATGTCCGACCGTACCGACTTGCCCGCCGAAAGTAACATTATCGCCAACAGTCGTCGAACCGCTAATCCCTGTCTGCGCAACTATCAGGCAATTCGCGCCAATTTTGCAGTTATGCGCAATGTGAACAAGATTATCAATTTTTGTTCCGTGCCCGATAATCGTTGAACCCATAGCAGCGCGGTCAATGCCGACGTGCGCGCCAATTTCTACATCATCTTCGATAACCACGTTGCCGACCTGCGGAATTTTAGTATGCACGCCATTTTTAGTCGTGAAGCCGAAACCGTCCGCGCCGATAACCGCTGAACTATGAATCACGCAACGGGAACCGACCTTGCAAAATTCGCGAACAGTCGCGCTTGAATAAATAACGGTATCTTCGCCAATCGTGACATGTTGTCCAATGTAAACATGCGGATAAATTATCGCGCCACGCCGAATATCCGCGCCGTTATCGACGACCGCAAAAGGCATAATCGTTACGTCGTCAGCAATTTTAACGCCGGTGCCGATATGCGCCTTTGGACTTATCCCCTTTGGAATTTCTAGCTTAGGCGTGAACATTTCTAGCAACTTAGCAAAGGCGGCGCGCGGGTCAGCAACTTTAATTGCGGGCTTTGGAAAATTTTCTTCGTCAAGCGGAATTAAAACTGCAGACGCAGCGCAAATTTTAGCTTCGTCAAGGTGTGGCGGCACGGCAAAAGTTAAATCGCCTTCGCGAGCCATTGGGATATTCGATAGCCCGCTGATTTTGGTTTCTCCTTTGCCCGCGAGCGAACCGTCAACGAGTTGAGCTATTTCTCTTAAAAATTTTTCCATGTTCACCGCCCACTTATTGCATTTTTTTGATAACGTCGTCGGTTATATCAATCGCGCCCTTGAAAATTGTTTTATCGTTTTTGGAATTGCTAAGGACAACATCAATATTTTTTTCCTGCGCGACTTCGTTAATCACAACGTCCATACGGCTTTTAATCTGCGAGGCGTAACCTTGATTAATTCCCTCAATTTTGCGTTGAAAATCCATCTGAAGTTTAAGTGAATCCTCTTCAGAAAGTTCTTTTCCTTCGTAATCTTTCTGGAATTTTTCTTGCGCCTCTTTTATTTTGCCTTCAGCCTCTGTGAGCAAAGTTTTAACTCGCGGAGCTTCCGTCATAATTTTATCAACGTCAACGCTACCAATTTGCGCTTGTCCGCAACCTGTCAAAATAAGTGACGAGGCAAGTAGCGCGACAGCCGCCAATTTTTTTGCTAAGTTCATATCTATCACTCCAATCAAAGTCGTTTCATTTCTTTTATCAAATCGTCGGTTAAATCCTTAGATTTTTTGCCCATAATGATTGTTGCGCCGGTGTGGTCGGTTTCTTTGAAATCGAAATTCCATTTGACGCCGCGCCGCAAAACTTTATCGCTAGGTTTTGATTCGTGCTTAACCAAAATCATTTCCAAGCGATTGACTGCCGCGAGCATTGCCGCCTTATCAGCTATCGAGTCTAAAATTTTTTTCTCAAGCTCTGCGCGGTCTCTGCTGACTTTTTGCAAGTCGGTTAAAATTTCGCGCCGCCTAATTTGCCTTTCTTCCATTTCTTGCAGGGAATTTTCCATGAGATTTCTATTGCGTTCAGCAACCTCTGATTCTTTTTGCTGCGATTGCTCTTCGACCACTTGACGCAATCTATCCGCTTCGGCTCTAAGGCGCGTCCTGTCTTCAGCGATTGAATTATCAGCGTATTGTTCAATTTCCGCCGACCATTTCTGCAAAAGCTCAAATTGCAACTTATTTCGTTCAAACTCAATTTCCTCAAGCCGCTTTGTCAATTCGTTAATTTCTTCCTGCTTTAAGCGCATGCTTTTAGCGTTCTGCAACTTAAGCTGAATATTTAATTGTTCGTTAGCGAATTTGTCACGAATTTTATTGCGCTCTTCGATATAGCGCGGCTCGGAATTTTTGCGATATTCTTCCGCCGCCTTCTTTTTTTTGCTTTCGAGTTCGGCAAGCTGACTTATAACGATTTGCGCATTTTTCTGCCAAGTAGCTTCGTCGAAAACTTCGGTATTAGTTTCGGGCGGTTTAGGCTTTGGCAATTCTGAAAGGCGCATAGCTTCATGAAGTTCGAGCCGCAAGCGAAGTTCAGTTGCGCGAAGTTGTTCGAGTTGTTCGCCGTCGGGGTGCGCCGCGTGAACTTTTTCTATATCGATAACTCCGACGCCTTGATTTGGCGTGAGCTTTTCGTTTTTATTTTCAATAGGCTCGGCGGGTTGGGAAGGCGTCGAATAGAAATAGAGTCCGCAACCGATTAGTGCCGCTATTATCGCCGCTAACAGTCCGTATTTCATATTCGCTGCCTCCTAATAAAAAAGTGTTATTAGTGAAAAGTGGTTAGTGATTAGAAATTTTTTCGCTAACCACTAACCACTAACCGCTAACCACTAATTACTTCTTGTTGATTTGCGCGATAACGTCTTTGGTAATATCCTGCCCGCCGTAAACGACAGCCGCTTTGGCAAGGACGACGCTCAAGCCTTTTTTATCGGCAACAGCTTTAATTGCACTGTCGACAGAGGCAACGACCGGAGCAAGCAATTCTTCGCGGCGTTGGAGAATTCTCTCTTGGCACTGCATATAATAATCTTGTTTTTCTTGGTCGTTCATGCCAGCAGATTTTTCGTCGAATTCCGCTTTAATTTCCGCGACCGCTGCTTTCATTTGCTCATCGAGATTTTTCATATCAGGGTGCTGAACCATGATTTGGTCGTATTCCACAACGCCGACATTAGACGAGCTGGCCGCCGACGCGACATTTCCTGTCTGCGTCAAAGCGATTGCTACTACGCTACCGATAAAAATCAGCGCGATTAAAATGCTCATAATCTTTACTTGTTTCTTTTCCAATTTTATCATTATGCAACTCTCCTTAAATTTTGACGCCGCCGATTATATCAGACGGTTTCTACCTTTGCAAATTAAATCTTCAACTCACCCGCTCATAATTTCTCCCTCCAAAAGTTTTTTATGATTGCTTGCGCTTATATTACCAGATTAATTTCAGATATTCAAGACGCCAAAAAAATTTTTGCAGGCAAGAATTTTTTCTGCTATCATAAGCAAAATTTAATGATTAGTAACGATAACGTTGTTGAAAACATTTATAGGAGGTTGAACATAATGTTCAAGTTCAGAAGTTTAAAGAAAAAAGTTTTGGCGATCTGCGCGGCGGCGGCAGTAGGTTTTTCGCTGACGTTCGGTGCGCCGGCTACTGCTTCAGCGTCGCTTACAGAAGATTTGATAGTCATAGGCATAAACAGCGCAGCGTTGAGTAGTCAGGTAAATTCGCAAATAAAGCACTTCAACGAGACCGAAGCTGGTCGACAGGAACTTTACGGGGAGTTTCAAAAAAAATACGGCGTCAACGAAGACCCGACTTATAACGCTATGCTTGATAGAATTATGGCGAATTTAACTAAAGGCGTGGCGGCAGTCGACCCGACTATCAAGGAAAAGCCCTACAAATATTTTGTCTCCAATGACGAGACTTTGAACGCGGCTTGCTCTATGGGTCATGTCATGATGGTTAATGTCGGGACTTTTAAATTGGTTCCGAACGAAGACGAAATCGCCGCAATCGTCGGGCACGAAATGGGGCACGGGCAAAAAGACCATGTCGCTAAAGGGAATAAAAAAGTCGTCACGAAATATATCATAGCGAACGTTGCGGGCGCGGCGGCCGGCGCGACAATCGGCGGCGGGGCAATCACTTCCGTGATAACTCAACTCGCTTTCAATCATTCAGTTGCGCACGGTACCAAAAAACAAGAGACCGAAGCCGATGCTTTAGGCTTTGATTACATGCTCAAAACTAATTACAATCCTGGAGCCTGCGCGGCTATCATGCAGAGATTTGTTGACATGGAGAAAGGGCATAAGAGAAGTGCTATAGAAAAATTCTTCAACCCGTCCGACCACCCAGACAGCGATAAACGCCGCGACGCTTACGTCAAAAAGCTTTACGAATACAGCGGCAAGAAAGTCACTGCGGAAAATGGTATCGTCACTATCAACAAGAAAAATTTCATAAAGGTTGCGCCCGCCGGCGATATGTCCAGTGCTGAACGTTCCTACTTTATTCTTGGCAATTTGGCAGTCGCTTATCACAACGGCTTGAATAAGCAAGAAGCAACCGTTCAAAACGGAATAGTTATGCTTGGCAATCAACCGATTATCGAACCTGCCGAAGGCGACGAGGACGCTTACACAATCGCAGAAAGATTGAACTCAATCAAATAAACTATTGCAAATAAACTTAAACCGCAAGGCACAAACGCTTTGCGGTATTTTTTTATCTTGTCCTCGCAGGACACCAAAACGCGAAATAACTTTGATAAAATAATGCTCACCTTGCTTGATAATGTTAAAAAATCGGAGGCGGAGGGCAAATGAAATGTCTAATAGGAAATTTTTAATTGTGAGTTGCGTCGCGATTTTACTTTGCATAACAATGACAAGTTGCGGAATAGTAAAGCCTAAGACAGCGAATCAATTCATTGACAGATACAACCGAGAAATTTTCGATGCATTAAAAAGGCACCTTTTAGAAAGTGAAGCAAAAGATTTTGTAGAAAGATGTTCGCTTATTTACAATCGTGGTTTTGATTACGAATTGGCAGAGTTTTCTTTTCGCGAAAGTGAAACCGAAACAAAAGTGTACTTTGCATTTCACGAAACCATTTCTGAAGGGGCAATCTTTGCTATGATTGAGGCGGCAATTTTGGCTGCTGGTGACGATTATGAAAAAGTATCGCAAAGATTGGGCATTTTATCGGGCAACAAGTATAGCATTAAAGGTGGAGACGACAAAACAATCGGCTTTGATGATAATACTTATTCGGTGAAATGGCCTAACGAATACGTAATTTTCTCTATATTTATTCCAAAATAAAATTCACTCCACTAGGAAAAAAGTTTTGCTCAAAAATAGCGGCGGCTCGCCTTCAGCCTTCAACATTAAATTAAAAGTTCCGTTGCCCTTTTCCGGTGAGGCGAGTTGCCCGCCAAGCGGAATATTTAAATCGACGCTTTGTCCGTTCGTAATTGTCGGGTGATTTATCGTGTATTCGTCGTAGCCGAATTCTATTTCAATGCGCGGATTAATTAAATCCCTGCCGCTGTGATTTTCAATCCTAACACGCGCCGTCATGCTCGGCGGAAAAAGATAGTCACCGTAACTATTTCGCGGCCAATTTTGCCAGCCGTATTCGGGGCGCAAATAAACCATATGATATTTATCAGTCAACTCGCCATTCAAATAAAATTTAAATTCGACTTCGCCTGAAGTTTTCTCGACGGGCGGAGTTATTATTTTTGGTTGAGGCGTCGAAGGAATTTCGGGAAATGTCGTCGCGGGCGGAGGATTTATCACAAAGTCAGTTAGCTGATTGAAGGCGTCGCGCTTAGGAGTTTTAACCGGCACGCTTTCTGTTAATTCTTCCGCCGGAGTTGAAGTTTCAATCGGCGGCGAGGGAACTTCTTCGGCTTGAAAATTTTCATCGAGATTGGCAACGCTAGGAATAAAAATTATCGCCGTGCAAGTCAGCGCGGCAAGCAGAACTTTTTTAGCGCGATTAGATTTCTGCGCACGGATAACGGCTCTGCGAAGTTCGGCGGCGGATTGAAAACGTCTTAGCGGGTCAGGCGAAGTGCAACGATTTAAAATGCCGCTCAATTTGCCGAGATAATCTTCGCCGAGCAAATTTTTAATCGTGACGCCGAGCGAATAAATATCACTGCGCGAATCGGTCTGCCCAAGATTGAATAAGCCGAATTGTTCGGGCGGCGCGTAACCGCGAGTCCCTAAAAGTTCAGTATCGGCGCGGCTTTCGGGCTTAAAAATGCGGGCAATACCAAAATCAATCATCTTGACTTGTGAGCCGGTCAGCATGATATTCGATGGCTTAATATCGCGGTGCACAATATTTTTCGCGTGAATGACTTCGAGGCAGTCGCACAGGCTTAGCAAAATCTGCGCGGCTAAATTTTCGTCAATCATATCCGCACGATAAAGCAAAATTTCTTCCAGCGTTTGCCCGTCGATATGCTCTTCAACGACAATCAATTTCCCGTCCATTTCAAACAGCCGATAAATTTTCGGGATATGCGGGTCGTCTAGCTTCTTTAAAATTTGATAAATAGGGCGTGAAGTCAAAGCGCGTTGTTTCATGACGCAAAGTCTTTTGGCGTGCTTGTCGTAAACGGTCGCGATAAAATTTTGCTCGGAATTTTTAAGCACGTCGACAAGCTCAAAAGTATCGCCCAAATATTTTTTCAAAAAATCCATGTTACCCTGCCTTGAAAAATTTTTTCTGTCATTATAGCATAGAAAGAAATTCAAGCGGGGTGTTAAGCGTGTCAAAAAGTACGGGCGAACTTTTCACGGAGCTTAAGGCGGATAAAAATTTAGGCGAATATTTCCGGCGCAATAGCGATGAATTTGTTTTGCCGCTGAACGAATACTTGGAAAAACTTTTGGCAGAGAAAAATTTGACGAAAAAGGAAGTAATAGAGCGTTCGGACTTGAATCGGGAATACGCCTACCATATTTTTTCGGGGCTAAAGAAAAATCCTTCGCGCTCAAAAATTTTAGCGATAGCACTTGCAATGGAACTTAACCTGGACGAAATACAATATTTATTGCGATATGCGCAGTTGGGCGCACTTTATCCGCGCAATCAATGGGACGCCGTGATTATTTCAGCTGTCGAACAGAAATTAAGCGTCGCGCAAACCAACGAGCTTTTATATCGGCTCGGCGAAAAAACTCTCAGCGATTAATTTAAATAAAGCGTGACAATATCGCCATAAAAAGTTAAAATCCTTTTGAGAATTATCAAGACCGTCTATGAAAAGTCAAGATTTCGAAATAAGTTGAATGACAACATTCGGCTCATCATTGAAAATCCGCAAAACAGAGTCTTCACTCTTGATAAAGTGGATAGCACCACATGGAGGTTTTAGAAGAAAATTTTATATAACAGGAGGTTTTTTTATGGGATTTTTCGACAGACTAAAAGCGGGCTTGACTAAAACCCGCGAGAAATTTATTGACAAGATTGACGAACTTCTTCACAGCTCGACGAAAATTGACGACGCCCTTTTAGACGAGCTGGAAGAAACTTTGATAACTTCCGATGTTGGTATGGCGACGACTGAAAAATTGATTACGGGCTTGCGCAAGGGCGTCCGCAAAGCTGAAATAACTTCGCCCGCCGACGTAAAAAATTTTTTGTCGAATCAAATACGCGATATACTTACAGAGGAAGAAGGGCATTTCGATTACGTTGAACCGCCGCGAGTAATTTTGATGATAGGCGTAAACGGCGCGGGCAAGACGACGACGATTGGCAAACTCGGCGCATACTACAAAGCGCAGGGCAAAAAAGTTATGATGGCGGCGGCTGATACTTTCCGTGCGGGCGCGATTGACCAGCTAGAGATTTGGGCGGAACGAACCGGCTCGGCTTTCGTCAAGCACTCTGAAGGCTCCAACCCGTCAAGCGTTGCACTAGATGCCGCAAGAAGTGCAGTTGCGCAGAAAATTGACGTGCTACTTGTCGACACGGCAGGACGTTTGCAAAATAAATTTAACCTTATGGAAGAGCTAAAGAAAATCAATCGGATACTGGGCAAAGGAATTCACGGTGCACCGCATGAAGTTTTATTAGTGCTCGACGCCACGACCGGTCAAAATGCTTTGCGTCAAGCCGAATTATTTTCGCAGGCGGCGGGCATAACTGGAATTGTCCTGACGAAACTTGACGGTACGGCTAAGGGCGGAATGATTATCGGGATAAAGGAGCAGTTAAATATTCCAGTCAAGTGGGTCGGCGTTGGCGAGCGGCTTGACGATTTGCGCCCGTTCAATGCGAAAGAATTTGCCGACGCGCTGTTCGGAATTTAAAAATTTTTAGCAACTAGCGAAGTGCAACGGAGCGTTCCGGCGCGGCGATTTGCTCGAACGTCGAAACGGTAAATCGCGTCCGCTGTTTGTCCACTTTTCAAAAGTGGTGCGTATAGCCGACGGAAAATCCTAGCGTGTTGTAGCCGGGATTGTGTTTGCGCAAGCCGTTTGAAAAATGACTAATCGAATAACCAACGCTAATAGAATCAGTGTCGCGAAATTGCCACGTCAAGCGCGGACCCAATCGCCATAAAAATCCGTAAGCGCGTCCGTCGTAGGGGTGTGCTTTATTATAAAGCATGAAACTCCCTGTGAAATCCGCGCCGGCATGAAACTTGCCCGAAACTTTTTTATCCCAACGCAACATAAACGCGGCTCCCAACCCGACGCCTTGACTATCATGATGAACGCCGCCATCTTTGCGCGGATTCGTGTAACCAAGTGCTCGTGTGAAAGTCAGCCCGCGCCAATAACTTATAACGCCGTTGTCTGTGACCTTCTCGAAATAATGGACGTTGTAATTATTGACGTTGCGTTGACTGAATGCGCCGCCGTCAAGATATTCAAATTGAATTTCGTTGGCGTTCTCAAAATTTTCTTCGGCACTCGCGACATTCATTGACATTAGAAAAAGTGTAAGCACTGATAAAAATTTTTTCATAAGTCGCCATCTCCTTAAAATTTTTTAGCCAATTTATCACAGTAAAAATTTTTAATCAAGGCGACTTTACGAGGTGATATATTTGAGAATTTTATTGACAAATGATGACGGGATACAAGGCGTGGGGCTTTGGGCACTCGCCAACGCTTTTAAATCCCACGCTCATGAAGTGACAATCGCCGCGCCACTCAATCAACAAAGCGGCATGGCGCACGCGCTAACCTTCATGCGCGAAATTGAATATAAACGCTTTGACAATCCCGACTGCGAAGCCTGGACTTTCGACGGCACGCCAACTGATTGCGTCAAAATTTATTTGGAAGGCATGAGCGATAAAAAATTCGACGCGATAATTTCTGGCATAAATGACGGCGCGAACCTTGCAACCGATGTTCTTTATTCCGGCACAGTCGGCGCGGCTCTGGAAGGTTTCTTGCATGAAATTCCGTCGCTTGCAGTTTCTCGCGATAAAAATTCCGTGATTTCCTTTGACGCGGCGGCAAGCTCAACCGTTGACTATCTCGAAAAAATTTTGAGCATTAAGCATGAACCTTTCCTGCACAATCTCAATTTTCCTAAAAATTTCCGCGCAGATAAAGCCGAATTTATGAGCACACGACTTGGTCAACGCGATTACATTAACGCTTTCGCAAGCCGCACTGACGACGCCGGACGCGCTTATTTCCGTATTGGCGGGACGATTTGCGACATTGATTCAAGCGAAGGAACTGACATTTACGCGACGAAAAAAGGTTTTGTCTCGGTGACGCCGCTCCATTGCGACGCCGCCGATTATGAAGAGCTTGTCGAGCTTCGCAAAGTTTTTAGGGGTTAGAAATGGACGATTATACTTGGAGGAGACGATTAAGCGAAAGGCGCAGGCGTCGCGAGCGCGAAAGACTATTTGTCCTGTCTTTTTTCCTGCTGATATTCGGCGCAATTTTTTTCTACTTCGCGGTTTACACCAAAACGCCCGAATACGCAATGCGCGAAATGGTTACGGCGTACAAAGCGGGCGACGCGGATACTTTTCGCCGCCACGTCGATTTAAATTCGGTGACGCTCAAAGCTTACGACGATTTAACGAGCGACCTTTTCAAATACGACACGCAACTTAGCGACCGCGAACGCAGTCTCTTTGAAAATTTCTACGTGCTGATTCGTCGGCAAATGTGCAACGGCGCAGTCAAAGTTATTAACACCTACCTTGATACGGGCGAATGGACTTTGCCGGGTGGAATTTTAAAGGGACGGCAACTGGGCATTGACTACGACATTTTGCTTGACCGCAGTTTGATTCGTCACACGTCGCTAATTGACCTTGAGTCGGTTGAAATTCACGACGAAGAAGCGACCGCAACTTTTAGCGTTGTCGAAGAATATACGCAAGCACCGTTCACGCTCAAAGTTACGCTAAAGGATTTGGCGAATGATAGCTTTAACATTGGCGGCAAGGAGTTTGAAATTTTCGGGCGCAAGATAAAATTTCCTGGCTTTAGTTTGAATTTCGGCGGCAGTGATTGGAAAATTGTCAGCGTCGATAATTATCGCGGCTATCTGGACGCGGTCTCGCCGATTTTGCGCCAGAATTTAGCGGAATACATTGACAACACAGCGGAAATTGTCTACCGCTATAACAATCTTTTTGAAGCGGAGCAAAGTACTTTTATAACAATGCAACGTTCGCCTTACGGCATTATGACGACTAATCAGCGCGCTGAAGTCTCAAGCTATATCACCAATACAATTATCCCGTCGCTAGAGGAACGTCAAGCCGAATTAGACCAAGTGCCGATACCGCAAGGCGCACAATTTTTAGCTAGCCTTCGCCAAGAATCGACGCGGGTAACAATTATGGCGTGGCAATCATATATCAAAGGAATAACGGAGAACAGCGCGGCGGATTTAGACACGGCGGCGAGCTTGCATAAGCAAGAATTAGTTTTCGACCAGAGGATAGAAGAAATCGTTCATAATTCGGCGGTTGCGCGGAATTTACCCGAACTTCCATAAACGGAGGAATTTTTATGAGCTACTTTTTAAAACGCACGGAAAATAATCTCTGGCACGGGAAATTTTCAACCTTCCCTGCCGATATGGTGATTCATGCAGTATCGACACGACTTGGCGGAGTAAGTAAGCCGCCGTTTGACAGTTTAAATCTTGCGCTTCACGTCGGCGACGAACCCGCAGACGTTCTTGCTAATCGGAAAAAATTTATTCAGTCGCTGGGTTTTTCGCTTGCCGATATTGTCACGCCTAATCAAGTTCACGGCGAAAATATTTTCCGTGTTGATGAAAATTATCGCGGTTGCGGCTGTAATAACTACGCTGATTCAATTCCGGAAACTGACGCGCTTATCACCAACACGCCTGAATTGCCGCTTATGCTTTGCTTTGCCGATTGCGTTCCTATTTTTTTCGTTGACGTGGAAAACTGCGCGGTTGGGCTTGCTCATGGCGGTTGGAAGGGTACACTAAAAAAAATCGCCGCCAAAACTCTTTTGAGAATGGGCGACGAGTTCGGGACGCGGGCTAAAGATTGTTTGATTGGAATTGCGCCGTCAATCGGGGCGTGCTGTTATGAAATTGGCGGCGAAGTCATTGACAAATGCAAGGCGGCTTTTCCCGACGATTATTCCGAACTTTTTATTAAACGCGATGGGAAAATTTATCTAGACTTATGGCGAGCGAATGTTCTTCAGCTTTTAGAAATCGGCGTGCCTGAAGAAAATATCGACGTGGCTGGCAAATGCACTTGTTGCGAAAGTTCCTGGTATTTCTCCTATCGCGCCGCACAGAAAAATAAGCTCGACCGCACGGGAAGAATTGCGGCTTTGATTGCCTTAAAAAATTTAGCTTGAAACTTCGCCAAGCAGTGTCAAATACGATTCGTAACGCTCGCGCAAAATTTCGCCGCGCTCAACCGCCGCTTTAACGCCGCAATCTGGCTCGTGGCTGTGACTGCAGACATTTAGAAATTTGCACGCACCCGCGAATTTTCCAAACTCCTTAAAACAATGCCAGAGATTTTTTTTATCAATACCTGCCTCCGCTAAATCGACTGCGCTAAATCCAGGCGTATCTACTAAAAAGCCGTCGCCAAAATTTATCAGCTCGGCTACTCGCGTCGTATGCTTGCCGCGCAGAATTTTTTCGCTAATCTTTCCGACTTTCAAGCGCAAATTTTTATCCAGCGCGTTTAGGATAGAAGATTTCCCGACGCCGCTTGGTCCCGCAAATACCGTTACGCCCGACGATAAAATTTCTTTGAGTTCGTCGAGACCTTCGCCAGTGATTGTCGACACGCGCAGGATTTTGTACAGCGATTCATATTCCGACAGAAAATTTTTCTCCGTCGTCAAGTCGATTTTATTCACGCAAATTATTATCTCCGCGATTGAAGACTTTTCCGCTAAAACTAAAAATCTGTTCAGCAAGAGCGGATGCAATTTCGGCGCGTCGACGGCAAAAGTTAAAATCACCCTGTCGACGTTTGCTATTGATGGGCGAATTAAAACATTACGGCGCGACTGAACACTTTCAATCACGCCGCTTTTATCTTTTAGCCTAGAAATTTCTACAAAGTCGCCGACGAAAACCGCGCTCCCAACTTTTTTATCGCGCTTGAGTAGCCCGCGCAGTTTGCAGGGAATAATTTCTTCGCCGACTTTCACGAAAAAGAAACTGTTATAAAATTTTATCACACGTCCGATTATAATTATCTCCCCTTTGATTGGTCGTCTTCGCGGCTGGGCACGTCGTCTTGAATGGGAACTTCTGAAACGTCATTAGATTGCGGCTCAGGCTCGCGAATTGGTTCCGGCTCTGGTATTGATTCGGCTTCCGGTTGTGGCTCCGGTCGACGCGAAATTACTAAATCGACAGTCGAGCCGGATTCAACTTCGGCATCGGGCGCGGGATATTGAGTTATAACCGTTCCTTCCGCCTGAGAACTTTCCTGCGTAGTCACCGAGCCGACATAAAGCCCGCGACTGGCGATACCGTCTTCAGCGACTGATAAGCTAGAATTTTCGACATTCGGGACGCGAACTTTCTGTGTAGTTGTCCGCTTTGGTTCCTCAACTTTTCTTTCCGGCTCACCGCGCGAAACGACTAAATCAATCGTCTGCCCGCGAGTAATTTTGGTGCCCATAGTCGGGTCGTGCGATAGGACGGTTCCAGGCTCGCTTGACGATTCTTTTTCGTAAACGCTGCCGAGATTTAATCCGAGTTTTTGAAGACGTTCAATCGCGGCGGACTTCGCAAGCCCTGCCAAGTCGGGCATATCAATCTCTTCGCCGCCTTTGCTGACGTAAATTGTAACTAAACGGTCGCTCTTAACGGTTTTGCCGACGTCGGGGTCTTGTGAGACGACTTGACCGGCAGGGACATTGCCGTCATAAGTTTCAGCGACGTTTACGCGCAAATGTCCGTCCTCTAAAATTTGCCGCGCTAATGCAAGCTGTTTGCCTTTAACGTCGGGGACTGTCACGACACTTTCTGTATTCCAAACTTTTCCGAACGCCGCAAATATTCCTACGCCAAAGCCCATTAGCAAAACGCAGAACATCATCACCATAAAAAATTTCGATTTGTAGAAAGGTTTTTGCGGGGCGGCGGGTGATCTTGGCGGTTCTTCCTGCGTGACGGTTTGCGCTCCTAAACCTTGGCGAACTGCGCGGCGCGAAGGAATTTCCGTGCGCTGTAAAATTTTCGTTGCATCAGGGTCGCTTTTGTGATTCACGCTTAAAGCCGCTTCGACGTTTGAAAGTTCCTGGACGAGTTCAAAGCTTGACGGGCGAATTTCGGGGCTCTTGCTCATGGCGCGGCAAACGATAGCCTCAAGCATGGGCGGGATTTGCGGACGATAGCGGCTTGGGGCAATGGCCTCCTCCTCAATGTGTTTCATGGCTATGGCAACGGGGTTTTCGCCCGTGAACGGCAAGCGATTGGTCAGCATTTCGTAAAGGACGATGCCG
>ODAI010063576.1_pt1 | contig 58547 bp, 74 predicted proteins | sample 1539321 | NCBI WGS metagenome assembly ODAI01 (sample SAMN02144231, study PRJEB22623) | gut metagenome | biome: sheep rumen | host: Ovis aries | place: New Zealand | reverse complement strand
TCACGTCTGCTTGCGCAGACTCGTTTTGCTTATGTGGACGGGGTGACCGCTTCCCGGTTTCATGATGGAACTGCCGGATACTGCCTGTGAGCAAGCTCCCGTCAATATCCGGCAGTTCCATCATGACCCGTGAATGGTAACGATAAAACCGCAAATTTTCTGAAATAAACAGTTTTCAAAGTCGGGATTTTGAGATACAATGTAACACGGTGGCCTTTTACAGGAGATACCTTTTTGATTCAGGAGGTTGTATTATTATCATGAGTACGAAAGTCAATGACGACAGGATGAGCGCCAGCAAAAGAAAGCGCGTTGAAAGAGAAAAGAAGCTGAGCAGTGAAAAAAGGAAGCAGTTCTTTACGAGGACCATACTTATCTGTGTGAGTACGGTCATAGTTGTTCTGGCATGCTTTTTTATTGTCAGAGGTTTATATAAGTCCATAACAAAGGTGAGGCCCTCGGGTGATTACAGCGCGGGGCTTTCCGAGAACGGATTTATAGACGGGATTAAGGCCGGTGATTACGTTACGGGACTGGATTACAAGAATATAAAGTTAGCTAAGGCGGATGTGGAATACAGCGACGAGGACGTCCAGAAGGATATAGACTCCCAGCTTGATGCCCATAAGGAGCTCAAAGAGGACAGCACACTTACCGTGAAGGACGGTGATACCGTAAGCATAGATTACGTCGGAACGGTTGACGGAGAAGAATTTGAAGGAGGCAATTCAGATGGCGCCGGATATGATCTTGAGATCGGCTCCGGGAGCTTTGTCGATGATTTTGAGCAGCAGCTCATAGGCAGCCATCCGGGCGACAGCGTCACCGTTAATGTGACCTTCCCCGAGGATTATTCCTCTGAGGAGCTTCAGGGTAAGGATGCCGAGTTTGCGGTGGAGGTCCATGGTATTTACGAGCTTCCCGAGTTTACGGATGAATTTGTGGCCGAGTATCTTTCGGAGAATGCGAAGACCGTTGATGAATATAAGAAATACCTTAAGGATACCCACTATGATGAGAACCTTGAAACGGCGCTGAGAGAAAAGATCACTGAGCTTGCCGCGGTGGATAAGTATCCCGCTTATCTCAAGCACTATAAGAGCCTTCAGAAGTACCTTGACGAGCAGACCTATGAGCAGATGAACGAAATGTACAGATCCTACTACGGAAGCGGTTTCTCCAGCTTTGAGGAGTACACCGGCATGACAGAGGAGGAGTACGAGGAAGATCTTGATAAAAGAGCAAAGGAGCAGCTTAAGGACAAGCTTGCCTATCAGTATATCCTTGAAGGTGAGGGCGTATCCCTGAGTGAGCAGGATTACAGGGATTACCTGAAGGAAACCTACGACAATGATGACAATTACGATACGAATGTAGAGGAGTACGGACTCCCGTACCTGCTTTCCGAAAGGCTGGGAGACAGGGCGGTCGAAATATTAAAGGGGTTCGTTACCGTAGAATGATATCAGACATACCAGATCCCGGGATCCTGTAATCAGCAAAGCGCAGCATTGCCCCTTGTGCAGGATCCTTAAAAGCCGGCGCTTAAGCTAACGCCGGCTTTTGAAATTTGCGGGCAACTGTTCGGCACAAGGTGAACAGCTGCATTTGCAGTAAGGAGGATAGTATATTATGGCAGAAGCTGAATATATATCTCTAAAGGAGCTTGCTTTGAAGCTCAGGCTTTACGAGGGAGAGAATGTTTTTGTGACCTCCGATGTAAAGAGGCTTCTGTACAGTCTTATCGAGCACGGTGACGATACTGACCTGAATATACTTATAGACGGGATACAGAGGGTTATAGGGCCTTCGGGGACTCTTGTATTTCCGACCTTTAACTGGGCCTTTTGCAAGGGTGTCGCGTATGATCATTTCAAAACTCCCTGCAAGACAGGATCTCTTGGGAAGCTTGCTCTCGCGCGCGGTGATTTCAGGCGTACAAGGCATCCGATATATTCCTTTGCCGTATGGGGGAAGGGCACTGAGGAGCTGTGCCTTACAGACAATAAAAGCTCCTTCGGAGCGGATTCTCCCTTCACCTATATGCTGGAAAAGGATTTCAATAACCTGTTTATTGACAAGGATCTTCAGCATTCCTTCGTGTTTGTGCATTATGTAGAGGAAAGCAACGGTCCCGTGCCCTACAGGTACCTTAAGGATTTTACCGCCGGGTATACGGATGAGAACGGGATCACCACGACACGGACCTATTCGATGAATGTCCGTGACCTCGATATGGACGTTACCAACCGTATATATCCTTACGAGCCGGATTTTAAGGAGGCAGGGGTAATGGAGGAGTTTTATATCAATGATATCGAATATAAGATCATCAATTTAAAGGGCGCTTATCCGATAATCGCAGATGACGTTCTGCACAACAGGAGCAGGAAGCTGTGCTCCTATATCGGACAGGATGAGCCATAGAGCAGCAGACGGCAGCGTTTTACGGGAATAAAAGCAGGGTTGATAGCTATGGAAGAACAGAAAACGAAATGTATTGAAGAGGGCAGGGGAATGTATTCACTGGCGGAGGAGATATTCCCTATATGCCGCAGCCTTACGGGAAACGGCGTAAGGCAGACCTTTGACATACTTAAAAAATATATGCCGGATATCAAGGTCTCCGAGGTGCCTACGGGCACCAGGGTATTTGACTGGACGATACCGAAGGAGTGGAATATAGAGGAGGCGTACCTTGAGGATGAAAACGGGGAACGTATAGTTGATTTCAAGGTCAATAATCTTCATGTGGTAGGTTATTCCGTGCCTGTCGATGAATATCTCAGCCTTGAGGAGCTTATGCCACACCTTTATTCGCTGGAGGGGCAGCCCGAGGTCATACCGTATGTTACCTCTTACTATCAGGAAAGATGGGGCTTCTGCATGACACACAGGCAAAAGCTTTCCTTAAAGCCCGGGAGATACCACGCTGTTATAAGCTCCAGCCTTAAGGAGGGGTCTCTCACCTACGGAGAAATGTATTTTCCGGGACAGAGCAGCAAGGAGGTTTTCTTCTCAAGCTATGTCTGTCATCCCTCAATGGGCAATAACGAATGCTCCGGACAGGCGCTCATAGTATGGCTTGCCAGATACATAAAAAGCATGAAGAACAGAAAATACAGCTATCGGCTCGTGCTTGCTCCCGAAACCATAGGCGCCATAACCTATTTGAGCAGACATCTTAAGGAGCTTAAGGAAAATGTTATAGCAGGATTTAATCTTACCTGTGTGGGCGACGACAGGGATTTCTCAATAGTTCATTCAAGATATGGCGATACCTATGCCGACAGGGTGCTCATGAACGTGCTGAAATACAAAAAGCCCGATTTCAGCGAATATCCTTTTATTAAAAGAGGCTCTGACGAGAGGCAGTATCAGGCTCCGGGAGTGGATATCCCTCTGGTATGCTTCTGCAGGAGCAAATATCATATTTACCCCGAGTATCACACCTCGGCGGATGATCTTTCACTCATAAGCCCCGAAGGACTGGCGGGAAGCTATGATGTAATGACCCAGTGCATAGAGCTGATAGAGAATAACGGCGTCTACAGGATCAACTGTCTTTGTGAGCCCCAGCTTGGAAGGAGGGGACTCATGCCTACCATAAGCAGCAAGGAGACCTATCAGGAGACACTGGCGCTTAAGGATGTGGCGGCATATGCGGACGGAAGAAATGATATCATAGCGCTGAGCAATCTTATCGAGCAGCCGGCATATTTAGTAACAGATGTTATTAAAAAATTAATAACAGCCGGACTATTGGAAAAAGTGCAGTAAAAATGGAATCGAAAGCAATTGTTAAATAACGATTTAATACAGTGATCGGCCGCGAAACAGCATTGGATTTGGAGGCTTTTATGTCCAGAGAAGAGATAATGGAAAAGGTAACGGAGATTTTCAGGGATGTGTTTGACGATGAGTCATTGATCATTTCGGACAGCACGAATTCCGATGATATTGAGGATTGGGATTCACTTGAGCACATTGCCCTGATAGTTTCGATGGAAAAGGAATTCAATATGAAATTCGATATAAAAGAGGTGAACAGCCTTGAAAATGTCGGGGAAATGATAGATCTTATCAAAAGGAAGCTTGAAGAATGAACGATTACAGCTATGAAGATATTTCGGTGGGACAGAGGGCAAGCTTCAAAGCCGTGCCGGGAGAAGCCGAGCTTGCTGCCTTCATGAGGATCACCGGCGATGTAAACCCGCTCCATGGCGACGAGGACTACGCGATACGGCAGGGCTATAAGGGAAGGGTGGCCTACGGGATGCTTACAGCCTCCTATCTTTCCACCCTCGCTGGGGTCTATCTCCCCGGGGAAAGGAGCCTGATCCATTCCGTCGAGGTTAGGTTCGAGGCTCCGGTGTATGCGGGTGATGAGCTTACGATCAGCGGAGAGGTCACGGAAAAAAACGATACGTTCAGGTTTATAACGGTAAAGGTCCTTATAAGAAATCAGGATAATAAAAAGGTGCTTAAGGGTAAAATGCAGATCGGAGTGTCAGATCCTGCGGATAACAAACAGGGAGTCCATGAGGATCCGTAAATTATCAAAAAAGGGGGAAGGACCCCTTTAAACGGAGGAGGGAGCTTGAATGAACGAAAAGGAAACTCTGCAAAAATGGATAAGTGAAAGCGACAACATAGTTTTTTTCGGAGGAGCGGGTGTTTCGACCGAAAGCGGGATACCTGATTTCAGGAGCGTGGACGGTCTTTACAATCAGAAGTATGACTATCCCCCCGAGACGATATTGAGCCACAGCTTTTACAGGAGCAAGCCTGAGGAGTTTTACCGCTTTTACAGGGATAAGCTGCTCTGTACGGACGCAAAGCCCAATAAGGCTCATTTAAAGCTTGCGGAGCTTGAAAAGGCCGGGAAGCTTAAGGCCGTGATAACACAGAATATAGACGGGCTGCATCAGGCAGCGGGCTCTGAGGAGGTCCTGGAGCTTCATGGGAGCACCCTGAGAAATTACTGTGAAAGGTGCGGAGCCTTTTATGATGTGAATTACATCATAGAGTCGGAGGGGGTTCCGAAGTGCGAAAAGTGCGGAGGAAGCATCAAGCCTGACGTCGTATTGTACGAGGAGGGACTTGATATGACCACGATGAATAAGGCCGTAGATTACATAAGCGCGTGTGAGATACTTATAATAGGAGGGACCTCTCTGGCGGTATATCCGGCAGCGGGACTCATTAATTATTACAGGGGCAGTAAGCTTGTGCTGATAAACAAGTCGTCGACCCAGATGGACTCAAGAGCCGACCTTCTTATACACGGAAGCATCGGGGAGATACTCGGGGCTGTAGAGGTATAGAGCCGTATATGAAATCCGGTATCATAGAAAAAACAGCCCGTGAACACCTGTATTTTTGGTCATAATTTTGCTTGAAAATGCGATTTTTCTATGATATCATAACTAATCGTGATACATTTCAGCAGTCTGCGAAGCAGCTGCGTGGATTTTTCCGCAGGAACAATCCACATATAGAAAATCGCATAGCGATTTTCCCCCTTGCTCTGATCAGTATTCAGGGCTATCAATCCAAAAGGAGGTACCAGCATGAGCAAATATGAATTATGCGTTGTTCTTAATGCTAAGATCGAGGACGAGGAAAGAGCTGCAGAGCTTGAAAAGGTAAAAGAGCTTATTTCCCGTTTCGGCGGTACGGTTACGAACGTTGATGACTGGGGCAAAAAGAGATTTGCCTTCGAGGTCATGAAGATGAAGGAGGGCTTCTATTACTTTATCCAGTTCGATGCCGAGCCGAGCGCACCTGTCGAGATCGAGAACCGTGTCCGCATTATGGAAAACGTAGTCAGATATCTTTGCGTGAAACAGAACGATGCGTAGTCGGAAAGAGAGAAATAAATGAATAAAGTTATATTAATGGGAAGACTTACAAGGGATCCCGAGGTGAGATATTCATCGGGTGATAATCAGATGGCTATAGCCAGGTATACGCTGGCGGTAGACAGAAGGTTCAACAGGAACAATTCGGATCAGACGGCAGACTTTATCAACTGTGTTGCCTTCGGAAAATCCGGTGAGTTTGCCGAGAAATATTTCAGAAAGGGAATGAAGATCGCGGTTACCGGTCGTATCCAGACCGGAAGCTATACCAACAAGGACGGTCAGAAGGTTTATACGACGGATGTTGTCATAGAGGACCAGGAGTTTGCCGAGAGCAAGAACGCGTCCCAGAACAACACCGAATACAGCGGCGGAGCCTCCGCCAGTTCCTTTGATCAGAGTCTGAGCGATGATTTCATGAACGTTCCCGACGGGATCGATGAAGAGCTTCCGTTTGCCTGACCGTGAGCACAGAGCTTTGGCAGTGCGGGTAACGGTTCAGAGTTCTTTTTGACCGATACAGTATATTCAGAAATATTAATCCGGTCTGCGGATCGCGGGTATCAGCTATACGGGAGAAGCATGACGGGGTTTTGGAGGACTTGATAATGGCTTATAACAGACCACAGGGTGATAATGACAGAGCTGATTCTCCTATGAAGAGAAGAGGAGGAATGCGCAGAAGGAAAAAGGTATGCGTATTCTGCGGAAAGGATAAGACTATTGATTACAAGGATGTAGGGCTCCTCAGAAAGTATATCTCCGAGCGCGGAAAGATACTTCCCAGGAGGATAACGGGTAACTGCGCAAAGCATCAGAGGGAGCTTACGACCTCTATCAAGAGGGCAAGGCATATCGCACTGCTTCCTTATACTCAGGAATAGATCCGGAAATAAAGCCTTCTATCCTTATTTTAAAGGGGCCGGCCTCAAAAGGGCCGGTCCCTTTATGTGCGGGGATATGCTGATGTGCATATAAATCACCACATTACCTTGAGAAACGCGGGCCGTAGGACCACAAGTTCTTGCGGTTGAGAGAGCCCTTTAAAAATGCTATAATTCATCTGAATGTTGTGTAAAACTATTGTCCATTGAGGGCTTGATTTATGGGTAAGGCCAGGATAAGGCTGAAGGGACAGATCCGGTCATATGTGCAGTGGCCGCTTCGGTTTTCCGTGCTTGTCATTTTATTCAATATAATAATGTATACCGTAGATTTCAGGGCCGGGATATATACCTCGGTTTTTGCGGCGGTGTATATTCTCATATCACTGATCCTGTTCATCCGGAGCAGAACCATAGTCCTGAATGATTTTATCAGCTTTGCGACCCAGTACGGTCAGGTTCAGAAGCAGCTTTTAAGGGATCTGGACATACCCTATGCCCTGATCGACGAATACGGCAGGATAATCTGGACCAATGATGCCTTTGAAAACATCCTTCACATCAGGAGAAATTCCCAGAAAAGCATAAATTCAATATTCCCGGGGTTTACAGGGATGTTTCCGTCCGGAGACGAGACAACGGTAAATACGCTTTTAAAGCATGAGGACAACAGCTTTCGGATAACGCTCAAGAAGGTATCCGTAAAGGCAATGATGGGCGATTCTCCGGTGACAGAGAAAATGGATAAGGACAGCTACCTGATAGCTGTCTTCCTGTTTGATGAGACGGAGATCGGTAATTTAAGAAAAACGCTGGAGGATGAGAAGCCGGCGGTGGGTCTTGTATACATAGATAATTATGATGAGGCACTTCAGACAGTAGAGGATGTGAGAAGATCCCTGCTTTCGGCACTGGTCGACAGACAGATAAGCAAATCGCTTTCTGCGGCTGATGCGCTTGTCAAGAAAATGGAAAAGGACAAGTACCTTGTCATCGCAAATAAGAAGAGCCTTTTAAAGCTGGAGGAGAAGCGCTTCGTTATCCTCGATGAGGTAAAAAATGTAAATATCGGAAATGAAATGGCGCTGACACTGAGCATCGGCTTCGGCGTGGGAGCGGAAAGCTTCAACGGAAACTACGAGTATGCCAGGAACGCCATGGACCTTGCGTTGGGAAGAGGCGGAGATCAGGCTATCGTAAAGGAGGGGGATAAGCTTACCTACTTCGGCGGAAAGAGCATGATGACCGAAAAGTATACCAGAGTGAAGGCCAGGGTCAAGGCCCATGCCCTCAGGGAAATAATAGAGGGGGCGGATCAGATCCTGGTCATGGGCCATCAGATCACGGATACGGATGCGCTCGGCGCGGCTGTAGGGATAATGCGCGCCGCAAAGACCCTGAATAAGAGCGTGAACATAGTGATCAACGATATCTCATCATCGATCAGGCCTATGATCGACTGCCTGATAGAGGCTGAGGACGATAAGGAGCTGATACTCAATAATATGCAGGCTCTTGAGAGAGCCGATAAAAATACGGCGGTAGTCGTGGTGGATGTAAACAAGCCCAGCTATACCGAATGCCCGGATCTTTTAAACCGCTGCGGGACCGTTGTGGTCCTGGATCATCACAGACAGGGAGAGGAAAAGATCAGGAACGCGACCCTGTCCTATATTGAGCCTTATGCGAGCTCGGCGTCCGAGATGGCCGCAGAGATACTCCAGTATATAAATGACAAGGTAAAGCTTAAGCCTGTGGAAGCGGACTGCCTTTATGCCGGGATAATGGTGGATACCAATATTTTTATGAACCGGACAGGGGTTAGGACCTTTGAGGCTGCGGCCTATCTGAGGAGAAACGGCGCTGACGTAACGAGGATCCGCAAGCTGTTCAGGGATTCCATGGAGGAATATAAGGCCCGTACTGAAGCGGTGAGCCATGTGGAAATGTACAGGGACAAGTATGCCGTTTCCTATTTTGACGGAAAAAGTGACTGCCCTACGGTGATAGCTGCGCAGGCCGCCAATGAGCTGCTCAATATAAACGGGGTAAAGGCTTCCTTCGTGCTTTCGGAATACCAGAACAAGATATATATTTCCGCCAGATCACTTGAGGAGATCAATGTCCAGATAATAATGGAAAAGCTCGGAGGCGGAGGCCATATCAATGTCGCGGGAGCCCAGCTTGAGGGGGTCTCCCTTGAGGAGGGCAGGAAGCGGCTTAAGGAAACGCTTGATAAAATGGAAAAGGAAGGTGAGATAAATTGAAGGTGATTCTTCTTCAGGATGTAAAGAGCCTCGGGAAAAAGGATGAGGTGGTCAATGTAAGCGACGGGTACGCAAAAAATTTTCTTTTTACGAAAAAGCTGGCACTGGAGGCTACCCCCAAGAACTTAAACGACCTGAAGCTTCATAAGGCAAACGATGAGAAGGTTGCGGCAAGGCTCCTTGAGGAGGCGAGGGAAGCCGCGCAGGAAATAGAAAAGCATACTGTTACGGTAAGGCTTAAATCCGGCAAGGACGGAAAAACCTTTGGTTCAGTGTCTTCAAAGGAAATAGCCCAGGAGGCAATGAACCAGTTCGGTCTGGATATCGATAAGAAAAAGATCCAGCTCGATGAGCCCGTCAAGGCGCTGGGAGATTATGAGGTCCCGGTGAAGCTCCATCCCAAGGTAACCGCTTCGCTTAAGCTTAAGGTAGTGGAGGCGTAGGTCGGCCTTGGATGACGCAGGATTCAAAAGGATAATGCCGCATGATACCGCCGCGGAGCAGTCTGTGGTGGGTTCCATGATCGTTGACAGGGAGGCCATCGAGCTTGCGGGTGAGATCCTTATCAAGGAGGATTTCTACGAAAAGCAGTATGGGATCGTTTTTCAGGCGATGGTGGAGCTCAATAATGCCGGACAGCCCGTGGACATCGTCACGCTTCAGAATCATCTCAGGGAAAGCGGAGTTCCTGATGATATAAGCTCTCTTGACTTTCTCAGGAATATCATGGAGCTTTCCATCACCCCGACCAATGTCAGGCAGTATTCTGAAATAGTCAAGGAGCAGGCGCTGTTGAGAAGGCTCATCAGGGTAAGCGACGAGATAGCGGGAGACTGCTACAGCCATAAGCGGCCTATAAATGAGATATTCGAGGATACGGAGAAAAAGATCTTCGATATCGTTCAGAGAAGAAATACCGGCGATTTCGTTCCTGTAAACAGGGTAGTCGAAAGCGTGATACGAAGGATACAGGCCGTGATGATGAGCGGGAACCGTATTACGGGTATCCCTACCGGCTTTGCGGATATCGACGGGGTCCTGAGCGGCCTGCAGCCCTCGGATCTCATACTTATCGCCGCAAGGCCTTCCATGGGGAAAACGGCGTTTGCCCTGAACATCGCGCAGTATGCTGCCGTAAGGAACGATAACTGTACTGCGGTTTTCAGCCTTGAGATGAGCAAGGAGCAGCTTGTGAACAGGCTTATAGCAATGGATGCCACGGTGGATGCCCAGAAGCTGAGGAATGCTTCCCTTGAGGATACGGAAATCGAATATGTTATGGAGAGCGCGGTAAGGCTGGGGGAATCCAGGCTCATCATTGATGATACCTCCGGGATCTCGGTCAGTGAGCTCAGGACAAAGTGCAGGAAGTATAAGATAGAGCATGACCTCAAGCTGGTCATAATCGATTATCTTCAGCTCATGTCCGCAGGCGGGAGAAATGATTCAAGGCAGCAGGAGATATCAGAGATATCAAGAGGACTGAAGTCCCTTGCAAGAGAGATAAATGTTCCGGTAGTTGCGCTTTCCCAGCTGTCGAGGGCGGTTGAAAAGAGAGAGGATCACCGGCCGATGCTTTCGGACCTTCGTGAATCCGGAGCGATAGAGCAGGACGCGGATGTTGTAATGTTCCTTTACAGAGAGGATTACTATAATAAAGATACCGAGAGGAAGAACATCGCCGAGGTGATAATAGCCAAGCAGAGAAACGGGCCTATAGGAACGAAGGAGCTGGTCTGGTCTCCTCAGTATACCAAATTCAGGAATATGGAGAATTAAAAAGGGAAAAGGACGCAAAAAAAACCGGTCTGAAAACAGACCGGGCCAGAAAAAGACCGGATCGGAGCAGGCCGATGCTTGCTCCGAAGCACACGGTCTGAATACACAGCGGCGCGTATTCAGATAAGGTAAGGCTTTATTACCGCCAGAACGTCCTCAGCGTTATCCTCTGCATGAATGTTTAAGTCGATGGGCTTTGAAAGATCAAGACTGAAGATACCCATGATAGACTTGGCATCGATAACGTACCTGCCGGATACCAGATCGAAATCATAATCGAACTTTGTTATTTCATTAACGAAGGATTTTACCTTATCGATGGAATTTAAGGAAATCTGAACCGTTTTCATAATTATTTATCTCCTTTCACATCATTGATCTGCGTGAGATACCCCCAAAAAGCATCATATTAATCTTAAATCCGCAATACCCAAAAGTCAATACGGTAGTTTCGGAATTCTTGTTAAGCTGTACTTTGCATGGTATACTCATGAATAATATCAAAGGCTGCAAGGCGGGATTCGGGGGATCGGAGATTTGAGGATAGGTTTTCATACGCTTGGATGCAAGGTCAATGCCTGTGAAACGGAAAGGATGATCCATTCCTTTAAGGAGGCGGGGCATGAGATCGGAGATTTTGATGAAATAAATGACGTTTACATCGTAAATACCTGCACTGTGACCAATATCGCGGACCGAAAGTCCCGCCAGATGCTTCACAGGGCTAAGGCTGTAAACCCCGGGGCGGTTGTCGCTGCCTGCGGCTGCTTTGCGGAGACCGGCTCAAAGGGAGCCCTTAAGGATGAAGCGATCGATCTGCTTATTGGAAACAAAGACAAGGAAAGGGCAGTTGAGATCATCGAGAGCTATATAAGAGAAAAAGAGGCTTCCGGGGAAGGGGAAGAATATCCGGACGCACTCTCTGAGCCGCAAAGCTCTCCTTTTGGTACAGGGGTCCCTGAGCCTGCCTGCAATAAGGAGTCCTCTCCCATATGCTCTCTCCATGACCATACCAGGGCCTATATAAAGGTTCAGGACGGATGCGATCAGTTTTGCAGCTACTGCATCATTCCCTATGTCAGAGGACGGATAAGGAGCAGGGACGAAAAGGATGTGCTGAGCGAAATACAGGCTCTGGCCCGGGGCGGGATCAAAGAGGTGGTCCTTACCGGGATACATTTAAGCTCCTACGGTATCGATCTTTACGATGAAAGGACCTCCTATAACGAGCTTGCAAGGAACGGGGAATATGTGAACGCACGCCTTATAAGCCTTATAGAAAAGACCTGTGAGGTAAACGGCATAGAAAGGGTAAGGCTGGGCTCGCTTGAACCGAGGATAATCACCGCGGAGCTTCTGAGCGCCGTAAAAGCCGCGGGAAAGGTCTGTCCGCATTTTCACCTGTCACTGCAGAGCGGCTCGGACCGGGTGCTGAAACGAATGAACCGTCATTACAGCACCGGGGAATATCTTGAAAAGACAGCGCTTATCAGATCCTTTTTTGAACATCCTGCCATTACAACGGATATCATTACGGGCTTTCCCGGAGAAACGGAGGAGGAATTCCTTGAGACCAGGGATTTTCTTAACAGGGCACAGATCTACGAGACACATCTGTTCAAATACTCCAGGAGACGGGGAACCGCGGCGGATAAAATGGAAGGGCAGCTCACGGAGAAGGAAAAGGCAAGAAGAAGCGGCATTCTGGCAGGGGACGACAGGATAAGGCGGAGGCGCTTTGGGGATTACTATGCCGGGACCGTAAAAAAGGTACTGTTTGAGGAGAAAAAGGAGATCGAAGGAGAGGAATATTATGTCGGCTTTACGGAGGAATATGTAAAGACCGCCTGCAGGGCCGGGGAGGACCTGACAAACAGGATACTTGCCGTTAACGTTACGGATAAATACATTGATGAACAATTACTTGTGTTTTTTAATTAATTAGTATACAATATCTGTGGATCAAGAGGGAGATCCGGAGGTTAAAGGATCAGAGTATAAGATAATCGAATAAGGGAGGGATTAATATGCAGGATCCGGGAAGTACCCAGCATTTCAGCGTACAGAGTGAGCCCGAGACAGGCGTCAAGCTGGTTTTGGCGGCTGTATATGAAGCACTTACGGAAAAGGGCTACAACCCTGTCAACCAGATCGTAGGATATATCATGTCAGGCGATCCCACTTACATTACAAGCCATAATAACGCGAGAAGCCTTATCATGAAGGTTGAAAGGGATGAGCTTGTGGAGGAGCTTTTAGAGTCATATATTAAGAAAAATGGCTGGAAATAACAGGATGGTCTGTTTGGTCCTTTGAGCCGTTAAGGGAGTGCTGATGAGGATAATGGGTCTCGACTATGGCTCTAAGACGGTCGGTGTCGCAGTTTCGGACACCCTTATGTATACTGCTCAGGGCGTAGAGATAATAAGACGGGAAAGAGAAAACAAGCTCAGGCGTACCTATGCAAGGCTTGAGGAGCTTGTTAAGGAATATGATGTCGGGAGGATAGTTCTGGGTTTCCCTAAGAATATGAATAATACCGAGGGAGAAAGATGCGCCCGGGTGAAGGAGTTTGGCAGTAATGTTAAGAGAAGAACAGGACTGCCTGTTGTTCTATGGGATGAAAGGCTTACGACCGTAGCCGCGGAGCGCTCGATGGAGGAAACGGGAGTACGTGACAGGAAGAGGTTTGTTGATGAGATAGCTGCCATGTTCATCCTTCAGGGCTACCTTGACAGTCAGAGAAAATGATACGGTCCGGAAACGGATCGGGGCCTTTGGATCGTGAATAAGCCCGCCGGCGCAGAGAGGGAAGATGGAAAAGCTTGAATTTGAAACCGAAGACGGAAAGTCGGAATTTTACGTTATAGAACAGACAAGGCTTAATGAAACCGATTACCTGCTGGTATCGGAATCCCCGGAAGAGGATGCCGAGGTCCTTATCATGAAGGAGGTCTCGGGTGGATCGGGCGTTAAGAACGGAAAGGATGAGCCCGGAACGGGCAGGGATAAAGAGACGGAAGAGGCTGTCAGCATTTATGAGCTTGTAACCGATGAAAACGAACTTACGGCGGTGTTCCGTATATTTGAAGAGCTTATGGATGAGTGATCCTTAAAATGTATTTGGAAGCGGACAAGGAGAGGTAAATTTGTCAGGGGATAAAAAAATAAATATTATTCCGCTCGGCGGTCTTGGGCAGATAGGAATGAACATCACTGCCTTTGAGTACGGAGACTCAATAGTCATCGTCGATTGCGGACTGGCTTTTCCGGAGGATGACATGCTGGGTATAGACCTGGTCATACCGGATGTCAGCTATCTTGCGGAAAATGCGGAAAAGCTCTGCGGCCTCGTTATCACTCATGGACATGAGGATCATATCGGGGCTATTCCTTATATAATAAAACAGCTTAATGTACCCGTTTATGCCACAAGGCTTACGATGGCCCTTATTGACGGAAAGCTCAAGGAGCATCTTCTTGAGAACGAGGTCGAAAGGCATATCGTTGATTTCGGGGATGTGGTCTCCTTCGGCGATATAAAGACAGAGTTTATAAAAACCAATCATTCGATAGCCGATGCCAGTGCACTGGCGATCCATACTCCGGCGGGAACGGTGGTGCATACCGGGGATTTCAAGGTGGACTATACCCCTGTATTCGGGGCGCCCATAGATCTTCAGAGGTTTGCGGAACTTGGAAAGAAGGGGGTCCTGGCGCTTTTATGTGATTCCACCAACGCGGAAAGGCCCGGCTTTACAAATTCAGAAAAAACGGTAGGAAAGGCCTTTGAGGATATATTTGAGGATCACAGCGATACAAGGATCTTTGTGGCGACCTTCGCCTCCAATATCGACAGGATAAGACAGATAATAAACACCGCCTATAAATACGGAAGAAAGGTGGCCGTACAGGGCAGGAGTATAGAAAATATAGTAGAAACGGCACAGGAGATAGGATATCTGGATATTCCGGGCAATACACTCATAGACATAGACCGGATAAAGGACTATCCCGATGAAAAGCTGGTCATAATCACTACGGGTTCACAGGGCGAGACCATGGCGGCTCTTAACCGGATCGCCAACAAGCAGAACAAGTGGGCCAAGATAAAGCCCGGCGATACCGTTATCTTCAGCTCAAATCCCATACCGGGAAATGAGAAGGCTGTTTCAAAGGTGATAAACGAGCTGACGATTCAGGGAGCGGATGTGATCTATCAGGATGCCCATGTCTCGGGGCATGCCTCCGAGGAGGACATAAAGCTCATATATTCACTGGTAAAGCCCAAATACGCGGTTCCCGTACACGGGGAATACAGGCATTTGAAGGCTCAGGCCTATATTGCCAGGGATATGGGGATACCGAAGGAAAACATTTTCATCCTCCAGGCGGGAGACGTGCTTTCCCTAAGTGAGGAAAGGGCAGAGATCAGCGGTCATGTCCAGACCGGAAGTCTTTTTGTTGACGGGCTCGGTGTAGGAGACGTGGGCAATGCGGTATTGAGAGACCGGCAGATCCTGGCCGAGAACGGAATGGTAATGGTCGTTGCCGCAGTCCTGCAGGGAACGGGAGAGCTGGTTTCCGGACCCGAGATAATCACACGCGGGTTTATATATGTAAGAGAGTCGGATGAGATAATGACCGAAATGACTGAGGTGGCCGCGGAAACCTTCAGAAAGCTTGAAGAGAAGGGCATATCCGACTGGAATAAAATGAAATCCATGATCAGGGATGAGATGGGGAGCTTTATCTGGGGAAGGATGAAGAGAAGGCCCATGGTCATGTCTGTATTTATTGAGGTATAGAGAAAAAGGCAAATGGAACAGTCACTTGACAGGGCAGTTGACTCGCTTATAGAGCAGCTTCTGTTGACCACGGAATACAAAACCTATTTGAGACTGAAGGACAGAGTAGGAAATGACGAGCAGTGTCTTAAGAAGATCAGGCGCTTCAGGGAGCTGTCCTATGAGCTGCAAAACCTGACGGATGAGCAGCGGGTAAGGGAAGCCGCAAGGATCGAGGCTGAGAGCGACGCTCTCTGCAGCGACCCGAGAGTTATGGATTTCATGCAGGCTGAACTGGATCTGGTCAGACTGTACCAGGATATTATAAGCAGGATAATCAAGGAGATCGATTTAGAGGAGTGATTATGAATATAAGACAAATGGCGCTTTCCCTCGCAAGCCTTGTGATCAGGGTAGCGCTTGTTATAATTATTGTCTTTGCCATAATCCGGCTCGGAAGGCAGGCCTATGATTTCGGATACATGCTTTTTACCGAGGAGGCTGTGGATGAACCGCCCGGCAGAGATATAGTTGTATCCGTAAAACCTGACGAGAGTACAATTGACCTGGCCAAAACTCTTGAGGAGAAGGGGCTTACCGCGGACTGGAAGCTTTTCGTGCTCCAGTCAAAGCTTTCCGAATACAAGGATCCCGTCGTCCCGGGGACCTATACCCTGAACACCTCAATGAATGTGGACTCGATGCTTATGGTACTTGAGAATATCGAGCCCGAAGAGCCGATCGAGGACATGGGAGAGGCTGATGAGCTGACGGAGAGACCGCTTAATGATCTTGGCAGCTCGGGAAGCGATGAGAATTTTGATATCTACGGCTATAACGGAAACGGAACCGAGGGAGAGGTAATAGAGCCGGAGATAGTTGAGGATGTGGAACCGGAGGGCGAGTAATTGGATGAGGAAAGAACGGACAGCTTCATCCGCTCCCTTGAACGGGGGAATACAGCTTTTCTGAACGAGCTTGAGGAGCGGGCAAGGCGTGAGAGCATTCCCGTGATACGGCCCGCGGCACAGAATCTTCTCAGGCTCTTTCTTGAGCTTAAGAAGCCGGATAATATTCTGGAGGTAGGCAGCGCCGTTGGCTTTTCGGCAGTGCTCATGGCTGAGTACTCGGGAGAGTCCACGCATATCACTACGATAGAAAAGTATGAGCCAAGGCTTAAGGCACTTCATGAGAATATAGCCGCCTCCGGGTTTTCCGACAGGATAACGGTCATAGAGGGAGACGCGGCGGTGATACTCGGTGAGCTTAAGGAGCAGGGAAGGCACTATGAGCTTATATTCATGGATGCGGCCAAGGCTCAGTACATCAATTTCCTTCCCTGCGTAAGAGACCTTCTCTCAAACGGGGGAGTACTGATCTCGGATAACGTGCTTCAGGACGGGGCCATTCTGGAATCCAGGTTTGCGGTGGAAAGAAGAGACCGCACGATCCATTCCAGAATGAGAGAGTACCTTTATGAGCTTACTCACAGCAATGATCTCGTTACGAGTATCCTTCCGGTGGCGGACGGCATAACGGTAAGTGTTAAAAGAGGAAAAATTATTGGGAAGACCGGTTGAGCTTTTGGTGCCGGCAGGAAGTCCTGAGGTCTTAAGGATCGCCGTGCTTTACGGCGCCGATGCCGTATACATCGGAGGCGAGGCCTTCAGTCTTCGTGCAAAGGCTAAAAATTTTTCTACAGAGGAAATGGAGGCGGGAATCAGATTTGCCCATGATCACGGGGTAAAGGTTTATGTGACCGCCAATATTTTCGCTCATAACGCAGATCTTAAGGAGGCCGGGGACTATTTTGAGGAGCTTGAAGGGCTGCGCCCTGACGCGGTGATCATTTCGGATCCCGGTATGGTCTCGCTTTTCAGGGAGAAATGCCCGGGGATCGACCTTCATATAAGCACCCAGGCAAACAACACCAATTATCTTACCTTCAGATTCTGGCACGGGCAGGGGGCTAAGAGGGTGGTCAGCGCAAGAGAGCTGTCGCTTTCGGAGCTTAAGGAGATCAGGGAGAATATTCCCGGGGATATGGAGATCGAAACCTTTGTTCACGGCTCCATGTGTATCGCCTATTCGGGCAGGTGCCTCATGAGCAGCTTCCTGACTTCAAGGAGCGCCAACCGCGGAGAATGTACGCATCCCTGCCGGTGGAAGTATTCTGTGGTCGAGGAGACGAGGCCGTCAGAATATATGCCGGTATTTGAGAATGAAAGGGGCACCTTCATCTTTAATTCCAGGGATCTCTGTATGATAGAGCATATTCCGGAGCTTATGGAGGCGGGAATAGACAGCTTTAAGATCGAAGGAAGGATGAAGACCGCTCTTTATGTGGCCGTAACGGCAAGGACCTACAGAAAGGCCATTGATGACTATCTCACATCGCCGGCTCTCTATAAGGAGAACATGGGCTGGTATGTTGATGAGATATCAAAATGTGCCTGCAGGAGCTATACAACGGGCTTTTTCTTCGGAAAACCTGATGCCCGCAGCTTTGAGGACGGTACCTATATAAGCGGGTATGTTTTCCTCGGGGTCGTTTCAGAGAAGGATGGAAAAAGGGCGGTCATAGAGCAGAAGAACAGATTTTTTAAGGGAGACCGGATCGAGATAATGAAGCCTGACGGCCGAAATATCGAAGCCAGAGTACTTTCCATAACGGATGAGGAGGGAAATTTAATGGAATCGGCCCCTCACCCGAAGCAGAAGCTGTTTCTGGAGCTTGACAGGGATTGTGAGGTCTTCGATATACTTAGGATGTCAAAGCGGCAGGAGGAACTGTCCGGAACGGGATCCGGGAGAGAAAAATGAGTCTTATATCCGTTATTGTTCCCTGTTTTAACGAGGAGCAGGCGATTCCGATATTTTATAAGGAAATAACAGAAACAGCTGCCGGGTTTAAGAAGGAGTTCCCTGAGACGGAATTCGAATATATATTTATAGACGACGGGTCTGAGGACAGGACTCTCCCGATTCTTAAGGAGCTGAGGGAGAGGGACGAAAGAGTCCGTTTCATTTCCTTTTCGAGGAACTTCGGCAAGGAGGCCGGTATATTTGCCGGGCTTGAGCATGCCAAAGGAGATTACACGGTAATAATGGACGTGGATCTGCAGGACCCACCGTCGCTCCTTCCCGACATGTACAGGGCAGTAACGAGGGAGGGCTATGATTCGGCGGCTACCAGAAGGGTAAGCAGAGAAGGCGAGCCCGTGATCCGGTCCTTCTTTGCGAGGCTGTTTTACAGGATAATAAACCGGCTTTCAAAAACGGAGATCGTGGACGGGGCCAGGGATTACAGGATCATGTCGCGGAGGATGGTAAACGCGATCCTTTCAATGAGGGAATATAACCGCTTTACCAAGGGGATCTACGGCTGGGTAGGCTTTAAGACGAAGTGGTTCGAATATAAAAATGTAGAGAGGGGCGCGGGTGAGACCAAGTGGTCCTTCTGGAAGCTCCTTCTGTATTCGATCGAGGGAATAGTGGCCTTTTCCACGGCACCGTTAGCCTTTGCGGCCCTTTTGGGGATCATTTTTACTCTGGTTGCCTTTGTCATGATCGTTGTGATCATAATAAAGACCATGGTGTACGGAGATCCTACGAGCGGATGGCCGTCGATGATCTGTACCATCGTCTTCATCGGCGGGATACAGCTCTTCTGTATGGGCGTTATCGGAGAATATCTGGCAAAGACATATATGGAGTCAAAGAGACGTCCTGTATATATAGTCAAGGAAGAATCCTGAAGGTTTGAAAACAGACCTTCAAGCTTGATTGGCGGATCAGATACGAGCCCGGGTAAACCCGGTGCGTGCCTGACCCTGGTGAACAGAATATGAAGCTTATAATACAGATCCCCTGCCTTAACGAGGCTGAGACGCTTGAGATCGCGTTAAATGCTCTTCCGAAGGCCATAGAAGGGATCGACGAAATAGAATATCTTATAATAAACGACGGCAGCGTTGACAACACCGTAGAGGTCGCGAGAAACTGGGGCGTCGATCATATCGTAAGCTTTAAGAGGAACAAGGGGCTGGCAAAGGGCTTCATGGCCGGAATAGATGCCTGTCTCAGGAACGGAGCGGATATCATCGTGAATACCGATGCGGATAACCAGTACTGCGGAGATGATATTGAGAAGCTTGTAAGGCCTATCCTTGACGGGACCGCAGAGATCGTGATCGGAGAGCGCCCGATCGATGATACGGAGCATTTTTCACCGCTTAAGAAAAAGCTTCAGCATCTGGGAAGCTTTGTGGTGAGGGTGGCCTCAAGGACGGATATCCCGGATGCTCCCAGCGGTTTTCGCGCGTTTTCCAGGGATGCCGCGATGCACTTAAACGTCATGAACAACTATACCTATACTCTTGAAACCATAGTTCAGGCAGGAAGGACCAGCATGGCGATCACCTCCGTTCCCGTAAGGACGAACGGTGAGCTCAGAAGCTCAAGGCTCTTCCACAGCATGGGGGGATATATAAAGAGATCGGTGATAACGATAATCCGGGCCTTTATGATGTACCGTTCACTTACCTTCTTTTCCCTTCTGGGAATGATACCCTTCCTTACAGGTATAGTCATTATGCTCAGGTTCCTTGTTTATTTCTTTATGGGAGAGGGAACCGGGCATATCCAGTCGCTCATATTCGGGAGCACCTTTATAATGCTCGGCTTCATGACCTTTGTGGTGGGTCTTCAGGCGGATGTTATCGCAAATAACCGTAAGCTTCTTGAGGACATACAGTACAGAGTGAGAAAAATGGACTATAACGAAGAGCTTTTAAACAGCCGGACAGAAAGGGATAACAAGGATACAGGCAATGAATAGAAAAAGGATCGTTCTTATAGGTCCGGTCTATCCCTATAAAGGCGGTATCTCTCATTATACCGGGCTTTTGTACCGGGCTCTTTCAAAGGAATACGATACCCTGATGGTCTCCTACAGGATGCAGTATCCGAAGCTTCTTTTCAGGCGGGAGCAGCGGGATTATAAAAATGATTCCTTCAGGGCGGAGGATACCAGGTATCTCATAAACACCGCGGATCCCATTAATATCCATAGGACAGCGGAATGGATAATAAGCCGTAAGCCTGATGCGGTGCTCATTCAGTGGTGGCATCCTTATTTTGCCCCCTGCTATACCATCCTTGCCGGAAGGCTTAAAAGAGCCGGGATAAGGATACTCTTTACCTGTCATAATGTCTTTCCCCATGAGAGATTCATATTTGATAAATGGCTTACGAAGCTGACCCTTTCCCGGGGGGATGGCTTTATACTCCATTCAAATGAATCCGTAGGCGAGCTTCTTTCCATAAAACCGGGAGCCCGCTACAGGGTGAATCCCCACCCTACCTATCAGGCCTTTGCCCTGTCAGGTCTGGACAGGGCAAGCGCTAGAAGGCTCCTGAATACAGGAGATGATGTAAGGACAGCGCTTTTTTTCGGCTTTGTAAGGGAATATAAGGGACTTAAGCATCTTATAAGGGCAATTTCCATTCTTAAGGACAGGGGAAGCGCTCTCATGTCCGCTCCTGCCGGAAAGGCTCCGGGCTTTATCCTCTATATCGTGGGCGATTTCGGAAGCAGCCGGAACAAGGAGGAGTATCTGTCCTTAATAGAGGAATGCGGAGTCGCTCACTTTATAAGTGTCATAGACGGATATGTACCGGACAGGGAGGTCGAAAAATACTTTGCCGCCTGTGATGTTGTGGTCCTTCCCTATGAATCCGCTACCCAGAGCGGAATAGTCCAGATAGCCTACGGCTTTTTAAAGCCTGTGATAGCAACCAGGACCGGCGGGCTTTCGGATGTCGTAGAGGACGGAGTAACGGGACTGCTTGTGGAGCCCTTTGACGATCAGGGTCTTGCAGAGGCGCTTGAGAGGTTTTTTTCGGGAGATCACGGCAGATATTCCGAAAACATCCGGGCGGATGAATACAGGTTTTCCTGGGAGAGAATGGTCTTAAGCATAGGAGAGCTGTTATGAAGGATAATAATATCGGGGTCAGTAATGATAATGTCGATGAGGCAAGGCAGAAGTGCCCTCCCGTGCTGTCTATCATAACCGTATGCAGAAACGCGGGACAGAAGGCCTTAACGCGGACCATGGAATCAGTCCTCGCCCAGGAGTATAAGGACTTTGAATATATAATAAAGGACGGGGGATCCACGGACGAGACCTTTGAGACCGCAGCTTCCTATGAGGAACGCTTTGCCCTGGCAGGCATAACCCTTAAGCTCGTATCCGAAAAGGATGACGGGATCTATGATGCCATGAACAGGGCGGTCCGCATGTCAAGGGGAAAATGGGTAAATTTTATGAACGCGGGAGACTGCTTCTACAATAAGACCGTGCTTGCTGATATCTTCAAGAGGAGCAATTATGTAAATGACGGGATCCTTTATGGTGACGCGATAGAATATGAGTACGGGCATTATTATAAATTCAGGAAGTCCTTCAGGGACATAGAGTCCACCATGCCCTTTTCACATCAGTCCGCCTTTGTAAACAGGGAGCTCATGATAAGATACCCCTTTAAAACGGAATACCGGATCGGCGCGGATTATGATTTCCTGCTTTCGATGTATGAAAAGGGGTATCATTTCAGAGACACCGGCGTCGTCGTATGCATCATTTCCAAGGACGGAGTATCCTCCGTAAAGCTTTACGATACATTCTACGAGACCCTTAAGATCAGAGAGTCGCACGGAGTACAGCTGCCGACGGAAAGGGAGATAAAAAGGAGCCTTAAGGTGCATGAGCTCAAGCAGTATGTTTCCGATCATTTTCCGGTCTTCATAAAGAAGCAGATCCGCAGGATACAGTGGGCCGTAAGGGGACAGAATACGACGGTTGAGCTGCCGGACTGGGTATAGCTCCAAGGGCCTTTAAAACAGTGCCCTTATCACCTCAAAGCCTTCGGCGTAGGCACAGCCGTTTCCGTAACCCCATACCTGATTCTGCATAAGGTTTATCTCAAAAAGCCTTCCCTGGTTGTTCTGCTCCTTCTGGTCCTCTTCATAGATCTTAAGGAGCTTAAGCTTTTTTTCGGCAAATTCGCTTATGTCCACGAAAAATACGGGGGCAAAGGCCCTGTCCTTGATATATCCGTTGCTCTGATACATAAAGACGTTTCTGCAGTGACGGGATGCGGTCTTGCAGATATCATAGGCCGCTATATGATCGTGATGCATATCGTGGCTCATATGCATGAAGACCGTATCGATATTATTCCGGATGATTATGGCCTCGAGCTCCTGCATGAGATCTCCGGTGCCGTAGGAAAGGCCTCCGTAGGCCGACTGCTTAACGGTCAGCTCCTCTATTCCGGCCTCCCTGCAGATCTTATGACTGCTCTCTGCGGTCTTGCTGCTTGAGATGCTGTAGTCAGCGTTTTGGTCGGTGAAGGCGTTGTCGGTAAGAGTGATCTTATAGACCTTTTTGCCAAGGCTCACAAGCTTAAGCGCGGTTCCTCCGCAGCCCAGCTCCACATCATCATAGTGAGCGCCTATCATTAATGCTTTTTCTATCATGTCTGCTCCCTTCGAAGGTATTTTTGGTAAAGTGATGCGTGATCTAACATCCAGTCGTGCATCTCTTCTATCATCTGCCGGTAGGAGGGTATATTTATCCAGTCTGCCGTGCTGGTATTATACAGGGATTTATCGCTCTCAATGGTATCGCTTGAATATATCCTCACGCTTCCGTTCCTGAAGCGTTCGTTGAACAGGCAGAGCAGCTCATATTTGCTTATCTTTTCATTGTTTACGATATGGTAAAGCCCTCCGGTGGCGGTGTCTGAGTCTATCAGGGAGGAGATCGTCCGGGCAAGCTCCACGGTTGTAACACCGGTCCAGTAAACCTTTGCAAAGCCGTCGACCTCATCGTTCTTCATAAACCAGTTAAAAAGCCCGATGCCGCCGTTTCTTATCTCCGGACCCACAAGGGAGGTCCTTAAGGTGAAAAGATTCTGCCCGCGCACCTCTCCGAGAGATTTGCTGATACCGTATATTGAGATCGCGTTTTTTTCAGAGCTCTCGGTATAGAACCCGTTCTGGTTGCCCCTGAAGACGCAGTCGCTGCTTATGTGGATAAGCCTTGTGGGACTGTCCTTGCAAAGCAGGGCAAGGTAATGGGGAAGTACGCTGTTAATATATATGCCGTGATACATATCCATATCAACATTGCGGTTTAAGGTCCCCGCACAGTTGATTATGTAATCATAGCCTCCTGTCTGGATTATGCTTTTAACACATTCCTGATCCATGACGTCGCAGAGGATATCATTACCAAGGACCCCCTGCTTCCTGGTCGCCCCCGTGACCTCATGCTTTTTCTCCCTGAGCATAAGGTAGATGACATGACCTGCCATTCCGTTTGCTCCGAGAACCAGTACCTTTGCCATATCTACTCCCGTAAGCGGCTTATCATCGAAGCCGTCCTGAACTTCGCAGTTTTATTACTTCTGAATGATATCAGAAACAGCGGGCTCCCGCAACAGAAACAGCTCCTCAAGCCCGGCATAAAGCTTTTCGATGATGCCATCCCAGCTGTAATTTTTTTCTATAAACTGTATTTCCTCGGCGCGCAGCTGGTCGCTGTCCGGAGGAGAGGTATATAAAAACGAAAAGGTCTCCGCAAGGGCGGATACGTCATCGGCCTTTACGATGGTTCCGTATCGTCCCTTATTCGTGATGTCCAAAGCCGCGCTGCAGGCATCGGAGGCTATTATATAACAGCCCTCACGGGCCGCCTCAAGCAGTACAAAGCCGAAGGATTCGCTCCTTGAGGGGAGAGCAAAATAACGGGCTCTTCTGTAGAGCCCGATAAGCCTTTTCCTGTCGGTCATAAGCCCCGTAAAGGTTATGCGGTCCTTAAGTCCCGGATGCTTTTTAAAGAAATCGTTTATAAAGGGCTCAAAGGAAGGGTCGATACTGCCGACAAGGGTAAGGGAATAGTCGTGCTTTTCAGCGCTCAGGGCGAAGGCCTCAAGAAGTACATCGGTAGCCTTTTCCGGAGTTCCCAGGTTTCCTACCGTAAGGATAAGCTGCTCCTTTCGGTGCAGTTCATCGGCAGTAATATCGTCAGTATCTTCCGCTTCCCTGTAGAAGCCGTTAGGGATAAAGGCTATCCTGCAGCCGTGAATAAGGTGATCAGCGGAATGTATGTGCAGCTGCTTCATAAGGGACCCGTCTTTATGCTCTGCCCTGTCTTCGAAGCTTTCGCTGAGAGCCTCCTTCATTCCCGAATTTTCCACGGTGGCAAGATCGGCACCCCGGATTATGGCTCTTTTTATAAGACCTTTGAGATCGCGCTTAAAGACATCCCTGAAGCCCTTGTCGTTCATATCGAGCTTAAGGAATATCTTTCCCATGGGATTGTATTTACGGAATACGCGCTCATAAAAAAAAGAAGCCGCATTAAGGTGATATATATTCAGGATATCGATAGAGGAGGCTTCGTATTTAAGATAGTGCATTCCGTCGTAGATCCGGCCGAAGGGGGTTTTTTTGACAAAAGAAAGCTTAAGCCCCTTTACCTTATCCTCGAGATAAGGATAGGAGCCGTTTTCCCAGGTGACGAGCTCGGACTGATAGCCGTATTTTTTGTACAGCATATAGGGTATCATTCCGACGTCCTTGATAAGATGAACATTTTCGGTTTTCAAAAACAGCGTAACGAATCTCATTTCTGCGCTCTCTTACTTATGAGGAAGGTGGTCATAAATGACTCTTTCAAGATAAGCCAGAGCATATGCCGCTTCGAATATCAGATCCTGTACCGGGCCTGTATGAAGATAGTACCTGTTATATATCCTGAAGCTTCTGTGGAAATGCCGGAAGGCCCTTGCCTTGGAATTATTATTCAGTTTTTTGATGGTGGTTGAATGAAGGTGATCGTAGCGCTCCTTCGTAAGGACGCCCACATAGTAGCCGTGAAGCATCAGACGATAGGAAAGCATCATTTCCTCGCAGTAAAGGAAGGTCCTTTCATCCATTCCGCCTATCTCCTCATAGGCCTTGGAGCTTATTATAAAGAAGGAGCCGTCAACAACGCCTACCCTTTCGATGGGCCGCTGGGAGGAGACAAGCCTCTTCTTGATAGCTCTCTTGTGAAGATTATAGATTATAAGGAAGAGACTTTCGATGACTCCGGAAAATCCCGGAAGGTTCCAGGCGTTATAGCCCTGATTCACAACAGGGGCTAAGATCCCGTATTCGGGATGACGTTTGATCTGCCAGAGGCATTCCGTGGCCGCCCTGTCGGAAAAGTACGCGTCGGGATTTGCGACGAAGATATAATCGGAATGGAAATGCTCAAGAGCGTACCTGATACCGAAATTATTGCCCTTTGCATAGCCGCCGTTATCAGGGGCCGAGATCACGGTGATCTTCTCGGGAGCCGTTTCCCTGGCCTTTTCCATAAGGGCCAGGGTGTTGTCCGTAGACCCGTTATTAACAAGTACGATGTGGTCAAAGGCCTTATGGTCCTTAACTTTTTTGGCGAGCTCCGATGAGAGCTCGCCGTCATTATAGGATATTATAACAAGTGAAGTATTTGTATTTGTATTCATATTCAATATGTCAGAAGAACAGATCCCTGTACCATTTCAGTGAGGTCACATAGGCCTCATATATCTTATCGTAGGGAAGGTTGTTTACCACTACCAGCCTGTCTATCTCAAACCAGTCGGCATTCTCGTAAAGCAGAAGGAAATTATAAACGATCGCAAGCTCTCCGGTACCGTTTATCAGAGCATCGGAAATATCCTTTGATACGTTTAGGATCGAAAGAGCCTCTTCCATAGGCTTGTTGAGAATGATATCAAGACAGGAGAACAGCCCGAGCATGAACAGCTCCTGATCCCGCATCGCCATTGAAAAGATGGGAGCAAGCTGTTCGGCAAACTTTGCCCTGAGCATGGAAAGCCTTGCGACCTCGCTGGGCTTATCCTCGCAGAGCTGCCTGGTCACAGCGGTGGACACCCACTTCTTAAGCTCCTTCTGTCCTAAAAGCGCTGTAGCCTGACGTATGTTTGAGATCTTTGAGTTGACCGTTATCTTGTTTACCATCTCAAGCAGCGAGATAGTCAGGGCAGCATCCCGTGAAATGACATCAGCGGCCTTGGTAAGCTCAAAATCGTTGTTGTTTATGACGTTTAACAGCTCCAGGTAATTGATCTTTACGGGAGCTATCTGGGAATCGCCCCTGGTAATGGGGGTCCGGTAGAACTCACCCTCGTAAAGCTGATATCCGCCTTCCCGCCTTAACTCTTCAAAGATCTCCTGAGACGCGATGTTCCCCGCAACCAGCCTGATGTTCGGGTAGAGCTTCGTGAAGAAGATCTTTGCCTTGGATATCACGATCTTCTTGTGATCGAGAATAAGAAAATCCATAAGAGAAAGGATCTGCTTATATTCCTCAAAGTCCGGCACGTCAAGCTTTCGCATGGCAAACTGATACCCTGTCTCCTTAAGCGCCTTTATACGCTCGATATTCAGAGGCTGGGGCTTGATGGAATTATCGATAAGAAGAACGATGCGGTGGGGAGGGGCAAGACACTGATCCTCGATATCCGCAAAAAGCGAAATGGGCGAGAGCGGAATAAAGATATCGCTGTCAGCAGCCAGACTGTCGATCCCGACGCTGTTAACCACCTCCAGTCCCGTGATCACTCCCGCTCCGTCATTGATGCCGGTTCCGAGATAGCTGGGGTTTATAAGATAGTTTTTCTTCTGGGAGAACAGGGAATATGCCTTGACCTCCATCTGATCGTTAAATAAAGGTATCAGAGTAGCTAACATATCAGTTTTCCTTCCTGGCGGATCCGCTCTTAAAATCTAGCTTTAGTTTACAACAAAACATTTTTTTTAACAACTGTTTTTACTCAAAAACACTTGTTTTGTTACGATTTTCCTTGACACGGCAATGCAAAACCTTTATATATATTATAGGCACGGGGAGTGCCGTATTATTTTGCTAAGCTGCATTTGACAGCGATTGCGAAGATTCATAAATACAGGAGGTTTTACTATAATGAACAAAACAGAGTTAGTTGCAGCTATGGCTGAGGAAACCGGATTATCAAAAAAGGACTCTGAGAAGGCTCTTAAGGCTTTTACTGACATTGTTGCCGCGGAATTAAAAAAGGGCGAAAAGATCCAGTTAGTAGGCTTTGGAACATTTGAGGTAGCTGAGAGAGCTGCAAGAGAGGGAAGAAATCCTCAGACCGGTGATGTGATGAAGATAAAAGCTTCCAAAGCTCCCAAGTTCAAGGCTGGTAAGGCTTTAAAGGACAGCGTGAACAAATAATCCTCTTTGGTCGGATTGCTATGATGATATTTAGCGGAGAACTTCTGTTCTCCGTTTTTTTTATCGCAGAGCTGCCGAAAGGTAAATGTCAGCAGAGCTGACCGGCAGCTCGCGGGCGAGCAGGGCGCGACTTCGTCTTCCCTGCCCGATTTAACGCAGAGCCGCCGAAGGAAAGATGTCAGCAGAGCTGGAAGATATTAGCAAAGCCGCTGAAAGGAGGGCGTCGGTAAAGATGAGACTGGATAAATTTCTTAAGGTTTCAAGGATAATAAAGAGAAGAACGGTCGCAAACGAGGCCTGCGACGCGGGGAGGGTCAGCGTCAACGGGAAACAGGCCAAAGCTTCACAGGAGGTAAAGCCGGGAGATATCCTTACGATCCGGTTCGGAAACAGGGACGTGGAGGCTGAGGTGCTCTCGGTCAGGGATAACGTGAAAAAGGAAGAGGCTGCTGAGCTTGTCAGATTTATATGATGATATCAGGGTAAAAGTGCCATGTGGCTTTTTACCCTGACATCATTCATATATAGGAAACGACACTATAGAAAAATAGTCAGTCAGGTTTTCGGCAGGTTGTTTACAGCATGATATTATGGTATCATTATACTGTTACCAGAGGCTTGCGTGAGGTGCTGTGATGACTAATTTTCTTTTGCAGGATCTGATCCCTTCGGATGTATTACAGGAGCTTCAGGACGCATTTTCCGAGTATTCCGGAATGGCGTCTCTCATAACTGATGCCGCAGGCACTATGGTGACCTCCGGCAGCGGCTTTTCCAAATTCTGCAGTGAATATACCAGAAAATCCGAGAAGGGATGCAAAAACTGCGAGCAAAGCTGCCGTCACGGGGCTCTCATGACCCTGAAGAACGGCAGGCCAGTGGTGAACCAGTGTCATGCCGGTCTTATGGAATATGTGGCCCCCATACTCTTAAACGGGGAATTTCTGGGTTCCTTCATCGGCGGTCAGGTCAGGACGGAGGAAACGGATGAGGAGTTTCTCTGGAAAAAGGCCCTGGAATACGGCATCGACCCTGATGAATACATTAAGGCGGCCGCGGAAACGAGGGTTGTGAGCGTTGAGGAGCTTGAGAGGACTGCCATGTTCCTTTCACGAATGGCGAATGCCCTGTCAAAGATCGCCTATCAGAGATATCTGATCTTCCAGAAGAACCAGAGCGTTGAGGATACCGCAAGGAACCAGTCGGAGTTTCTGACCCAGTTTGCGGATGATATGCAGAAGAATGTAAAGGAGCTCTTCCTTTACCTATCGGAATCGGAAACCGGAGGCAGTACCGAGCATATCAAGAAGAATGTGGATCTGCTTCTGGCAAGGACAATGAAGCTCGGAACGCTTGTAGAGGACAGCGTTGAGTATGTCAACGCCATGAACGGGATCTTTGAGCTTAACGAATCCGTATATGATATAAGAAGGATCGCCGAGCTCAAGATGAGCGAGGTCATTTCAAAGGCGGAGGAAAAGAACGATTCCCTTGATTTCAGGGTTGAGGACTCTGTTCCGCAGATGCTGATGGGGGATTCCGGGAGAGTCTCTACCATCATCGGAAAGCTTCTCGAAAACAGCATCCGCTATACCGAGGGAGGGATCGTTCACCTTATAATAGACTGCGAGAGGATATCATATTCAACGGTGATCGTGATCCACGTGATAGACGGAGGGGTAGGGATCGAAAAGAACCAGGCCGAATATATCAGGAATTACATGTCGAGCAGGGGCTTTTCCGATACTCATGACGAGGAATTTGAAATGTTAGGCTTCTCGCTGATAGGCTACTGCGTGAACGCAATGTCCGGAAGCATCGATCTTAAGAGCAGGCTTGGGGTCGGAACTGAATTCATAATAAGACTGCCTCAGCTGGAGGTGAACGGAGGCGAAGAATGAGCAGGTTGGACATTCCGGGTTATTTAAGTGCTTTTTCGGAGCTTATAAGGGCAGCCGGCAATTCGGAGGAGCTTGTGGACAGGGATTTCTGTCAGGAGATCCAGAAGGTAGGCGCGTGTCTTGGTATATTTAAGGCAGAGCTCATGGTCATAGGCTATTCCTTTCCGGAGAATATAGTGATATTTGAGACCGAGGGCGGCTGTAACCTCGCGCATACGAAGGTGGTGGAAAATGTAAGGTTCATTGCGAAAAAGCAGGTCCATACGATCCTTTATCTGCAGAACAGTCCCGGAAACGGACAGACAGAGGAGATCGAGGCAGGCATAAGGAACCTGATCGAGATAATAGAGATACAGGCTGCCAAGGCTCTTAACAGACGCAATGAAAATGAGTTGAAAAGGACGGACTCCGTAACGGAGGTAGCCACAGCCGAGTATTTTTATGAATATGCCGACAAGCTGTTCAAAAGCGGAGAGATAGCCGATTACGCGGCCTGCTCCTTTACCCTTAAGGGTATGGAGGAAATAAACCGCAAGCTCGATGCCCACAGCGGCAATATGCTTATGAAGACCTACGTAAAAAGGCTTCAGGAGCTCATCGGGAAATTCGGCATCGTGGCAAGGAACAGCGGCATAAACTTCTCGGCGATCTTTTTAAAGGATAAAGCGAATGAGGTGATGGATTATCTCGCGGGGCAGGATATTTACCTTCCGGAGCTGGACGTGAGCCGCTTTATGAGCGCCTATGCGGGTTATTTTCTCTCAGCCGAGAACAGTCAGTCCCCGATGGAGCTCAATGATGTATTGAACATAGCCATACAGACGGCCAGGGAAAACGCGGGCAGTCCCTATATTATTTACGATGACAAGCTGAGACAGCAGATAAACGACGCAAAGTATATTGAAAGCATATTTCAGGGAGCGCTTCAGGAGGAGGAGTTTTTCGTATATTATCAGCCCAAGGTCGAGACAAAGTCGTATCTGCTTGCGGGCGCCGAGGCTCTCTGCCGGTGGAAGCATGACGGCGAGATGATCCTGCCGTTTCGTTTCATCCCCGTGCTGGAGCAGAACGGAGAGATATGCAGGCTTGACTTTTACATGCTGGAGCATGTCTGCAGGGACATGCGCAGGTGGATAGACGGGGGCGGAAAGGCGGTAAGGGTTTCGGTGAACCTTTCCAGGCTTCATATGGGGAATCCGAACCTCTTAAAGAATATTCTTGAGATCATTGACAGCTATGACATCCCTCATCAGTATATTGAGATAGAGCTGACCGAAACGACTACGGAGGTGGACTATATCGAGCTGAAGAAGCTGGTCTCCGGGTTAAGGGACGCGGGCATCTTTACCTCGGTGGATGATTTCGGGGTGGGATATTCCTCGATGAACCTCTTGAGAGAGCTGCCGTGGAATATAATCAAGATCGACAGGAGCTTTATGCCTATAGGCGACAACAGCCAGGAGGATGAAAAGCGAAAGGTCATGCTCAAATCCGTTATCGGAATGACGCAGGCTCTGGGGCTTAAATGTATTGCCGAAGGGGTTGAGACCGTAGATCAGATAATCCTGCTTAAAAAGTATGGCTGCTATTTCGTCCAGGGCTACTATTTTGACAAGCCCCTGCCGGTGGAGGAATTTGAAACGAGGCTTTTACAGGAGTCACAGAATGATTTCTGATATCATATTATTTTTTTCGGTTGACAAGAATGATCATATCTGGTAATATCCTTTTGTTGGAGTGATACATCAGTATTGCGAGTGGACATGCGATAGTGGTACAGTTGGTAGTACGTCGCCTTGCCAAGGCGAAGATCGCGGGTTCGAGTCCCGTCTATCGCTTGAAGGATCCGGATGGTTCGGGTCCTTTTTCTTTTTCCGAAATCACGGGTATAAAGGGAGGAGCCCGAAGGGCTTTTGTCGGGTAACTCAGGGGATGATGCCGGGGTCAAAAGCCGCACGGCACGCTTACCCCGCACGATAAAACGAGCTGTTTTACGGCCCTTTGCCGGGCAGCTGATAAAAGGGGACTGGGCATATGGACGAGAATAACGGAAATTCCTGGACAAACGGCTTTGGAGACAGGGATCAGGGAGAAAACGGCGGCGGCAATTTCCGTGACAGCCGCGGCAATAACGGGAACGAAAACGCGGGAATGTCGATAGCCTCTCTTGTGTTTGGTATTCTTTCGGTGGTATGCTGCTGCACGGGGTGGTTCAGCCTTGTTTTTGCCGCGCTTGCACTGGTATTCGGAATAATAAGCGTGAGGAACGGCAAGGGAGGACGGGAGCTTGCCATAGCAGGGATGATCACCGGAGGCTGCGGACTGGTGCTGGCTGTGGTGATGCTCATATTTGCGGCGCTTGCCGCGGGGATCTCGGGGAATTTCCTGAAGGACAGCATCCGCTATTACGACCTTGAGGAGCTGTACGATCTTTACGATATGATATGATCTGCCGCAAGCAGGTCGGCTCAGACGGAGAAACAGGGTGAGGAACAGAAGGGCGCCGGAGGAGCAGCCGGTTTGCATCGCTTTATATAAGGCAGGGAAGGCTGTGCCTGTGCTTGCCCTCATTGCGTTTCTTTTGTATCATACGGGGGTGCTTGAGGGCCTGTATTCGGGAGGCTGCGCCTTTAAAAGGGCCACGGGGCTGTACTGCCCAGGGTGCGGAGGGACAAGGGCCCTTTGCTTCATGCTTTCGGGAGAGCTTTTAAAGAGCCTGTACTACCATCCCTCGGTTCTTTATTTTACGGTATTCTATATCGTCTTTATGCTTAAGGCGTTCATAAACAGGCACTGCCACGCGGGTACGCTCTCTGACAGGAGAGCGGCGGTCTTTATACTTGCGGGGGCAGGCCTTACCCTTCTTCAGTGGATCGTAAAGCTCATACTTCTCCTGCACCTTAACGCGTAGGGAAACGCTGATTAAAGCTTTTCCCGCGGTAAATTCGCGAGCGCTTGCACCCTTCCTATGTGAATTTCTGCGCATCCCGACGGAGCTGTTCCGGTCATCATTTCCGAAAGAATCTTCCCGAGGCGCCGCAGGGGAGAACAAAACCGGTTTCCGTAACGGGAAGCCCTATCTCGTCCGCTTCCACAACACCGTCATATTTTTTTGCCGCCGTCAGCCCGAGCATATAGGAGAGAACGGCAGGCTGAAGCCCTGTAGTATATGAATTGATGAGGAAAAACAGGGGATCCTCCGAGAGCAGAAGGGTGCAGCGTTCTATCAGAGAAAAAACCGAATCCTCTAGCTTCCAGATCTCACCCCTGGGACCCCTTCCGTAGGACGGAGGGTCCATGATCACCGCCTCATAATGATTGCCGCGTCTTATCTCTCTTTCCACGAATTTAAGACAGTCATCCACGAGCCACCTCACCGGAGCCTCCGAAAGTCCGCTTGAGAGCGCGTTTTCCTTCGCCCATGACACCATTCCCTTTGAGGCGTCCACATGGGTGACAGAAGCCCCTGCCCCGGCGCAGGCAAGAGTGGCTCCGCCGGTATAGGCAAAAAGATTGAGCACCCTTACGGGCCTTTGCGAGGCCTTGATGAGCCCGCTCATCCAGTCCCAGTTAACGGCCTGTTCGGGGAAAACACCTGTATGCTTAAAGCTGAAGGGCTTAAGATTGAAGGTCAGGGATCGGTACCTGATGCTCCACTGACCGGGAAGATCATAGAATTCCCATTCTCCGCCCCCCTTAGAGCTTCTGTGATAATGCGCGTTCGGATGGCTCCAGGATGGACCTCTTCGCTCTGTCTGCCATATTACCTGCGGATCGGGGCGTACAAGGGTATAACTTCCCCATCTTTCAAGCCTTTCTCCCTCCGAGGCGTCTAATATTTCAAAATCCTTCCAGCTGTCGGCTACCCACATATGAACTCCTGAGACTGCTGCGGCAAACACGATAAATGATCGCGTTTACCATAATTCATTGTATTAGGAAAAAGCATTTACCTGAACCATATATATCATTTTTTACGTATCCAGTCAATCAGGCATAAGGCGCCCCGCGAGCATTATATGCTTGTTAAAAGCGGTGATTTGGTTTATATTAGAGTGAGCTTTATGCACGTATCATTTATGTTTATACCGCAGTGCCGCCGAAAGGAAGCTGTCAGCGGGGCTGACCGGCTTGCGGGCGAGCAGGGTGCGAGCTTATCTTCCCTGCCCGATTCTTGGTTTTATGAGGAGGATGAAAAAATGACCGGTAATACTTTGGTTCTGGTTCTTGTCGCTTTCGGGGTATATCTGGCCGGAATGATCGCGATAGGAGCTCTTTATATGAAGGGAAACGCTACCTCAGAGGATTATTTCCTCGGGGGAAGAAACCTGAACGGATTTGTCGCGGCCCTGTCGGCGCAGGCTTCTGATATGAGCGGCTGGTTGCTTATGGGGCTTCCGGGCTCGATCTATGCTCTCGGGACAGGACAGGCATGGATAGCGATAGGATTGTTTCTGGGAACTGTCATGAACTGGCTGTTTATTTCCGGCAGGCTGAGAAAATATACCATAAGGGCGAATAACTCACTGACCCTGCCCGAATATTTTGAAAACCGTTTTCATGATAAAAAGAAGACCCTTCTGCTCGTATCCTCGCTGGTCATCGTAGTGTTCTTTCTTGTATACACGGCCTCGGCCCTTGCCTCGGGAGGAAAGCTCTTTAATTCGATGTTCGGCATAGATTATCATGTGGCGCTTACCTTCGGAGCGGTGGTCATCCTGTTATATACCTTCATGGGCGGCTTCATGGCGGTATGTACAACGGATTTCATACAGGGAACGCTTATGCTGATCGCCCTCCTTGTGATACCGATCATAGCCTGGTTTTCCATCGGCGGGGGGAATATGAACAGTATCTTAAGCTCGACCGGGGTGAACGGAGCCTCCTTTATGAACATAATGCAGGAAAACGGACAGCCCATAACCGCTGTTTCCATTATCTCCTCCCTTTCCTGGGGACTGGGATATTTCGGTATGCCGCATATTCTTGTGAGGTTCATGGCGATAAAGAATGAGGAGGAGCTCAGAAAATCAAAGGTGGTCGGCATCATATGGGTTTTCCTTTCGCTTGTCTTTGCCTGTGTCATCGGGGTCGTCGGGAGAGCATATCTTGCCCCTCAGATCCTTGGCGTGGAGGGAATGGTATCAACGGAAAACGTGTTTATAGAGATGATCAAGAAGATGTTTACCGAGCATTATTCTCTTCCTTTCATAGCGGGCATATTCCTGTGCGCCATCCTTGCGGCGATAATGTCTACCGCGGATTCACAGCTTTTAGTCACGGCATCTGCCGTTGCGGAGGATCTTTACAAGGGTATATTCAAAAGGGATGCCGACGAAAGGGAGGTGCTTCAGCTTAGCAGGATAACCGTTATAGTCGTATCGGTCATCGCCTATGTCATAGCCTGGAACCCTGACAGCTCGGTAATGAAGCTCGTATCGGATGCCTGGGCGGGCTTCGGCGCGGCCTTCGGTCCGGTGGTGCTGCTTTCTCTCTTCTGGAAGAGGATCAATCTTAAAGGAGCCGTGACGGGGATAGCAAGCGGAGCGCTTATCGTTATCCTCTGGGATTATATCCCTCTTGTCGCCGGAGAGACTCTGGGAACGGTCACCGGCCTTTATTCTCTGGTCCCGGGATTTGCGATAAGCTTTATCCTTATACTGGCGGTAAGCCTTTTGACGGAGGAGCCCTCCGCTGAGATACTCAGGGAATTTGAGGATGTTTCCGGTAATAACGCGGGCTGAGCACTCGCGACTGTCATATGGAAGGATCTGCAGGAAGGGATCGCGGCGCGGTCCCTTCCTGTATTTGAAAAAGAACAATTTTTCCTGGTTATTTTAAAAAAAATCCTTGCTAAAGCCTGTTTTACAGGGTATACTCATTCATGCTGTGACATTGATAGCTGTGAAGCGTGAGGTTGTTCAGGCGCTGTATTCAAGAGGATGTCAGCATAAGACCTGGAGTTTTTCCGTGGAGCGAATGTCAATTAATGATAACTGGCGGCAAGTCACGGTCTGAATTTGGAATCAGCTTCTTTCAGGAAACGCCCGGCTCTGTGGAAAGGATATCCCAGGGAACGGGTCGTACTGCTTAAGCGGTCACGAAGAAGGTTCTTAAATACAGGGCTTTTGTCGCAACATTTGAATTTATTATAATCTGCGGCATTAAGTCATTGATGTCGCGGCAATAGGAGGCGACTTTTTTTATGGCAAATCAGATCATGAGAATCACACTTAAGGCATATGATCATACACTCGTAGACGCGTCTGCGAAGAAGATCATCGAGACCGTGAAGAAGAACGGCTCAGAGGTCAGCGGACCGGTGCCGCTTCCCACAAAGAAGGAGGTTGTAACCATCCTGAGGGCTGTTCATAAGTATAAGGATTCCAGAGAACAGTTCGAGCAGAGAACACATAAAAGACTGATCGATATTATACAGCCTACACAGAAGACGGTAGATTCCCTCTCAAGGCTTGAAATGCCTGCAGGCGTATATGTAGATATCAAAATGAAGAACAGGTAAGACTCAGCTAGTATGAATGGAGTTTGGGGAAATCGGATAGAAAATCCTTAGGATTTTCGTTATTGCTGAAAACATGTAAAATACACATGTTTTCGGACCCGAAGTTTTTTGAAGGGAAACTTCATCAAACCGGGAGACGATAACAAAAAACTTCGTTCCGCTGTAGAAAAACGGAGGTAATGTAATGAAGAAAGGTATTTTGGCTACCAAGGTCGGTATGACACAGGTCTTCGGAGAAGACGGGGCCCTCATTCCGGTCACCGTGCTCAAAGCCGGTCCCTGCGTCGTAACACAGATCAAAACCGTCGAGAATGACGGATACAGTGCGGTTCAGGTCGGCTTTACCGACAGGAAGGACAGGATAATAAACAAGGACAAGTCCGGCAAAAAGGAAGTGATCCACAGACACGGGACCACAAAGGCAATGAAGGGCCATTTTGAAAAGGCCGGAGTTTCGTCAAAAAAATACGTGAGAGAATTTCAGTTTGACAATGCTGATGAATACAATATAGCCCAGGAGATCAAGGCTGATATCTTTGCGGTCGGTGATAAGGTCGACGCAACGGCTGTTTCCAAGGGTAAGGGCTTCCAGGGAACCATAAAGAGATTAGGGCAGCACAGAGGCCCCATGGCTCATGGTTCCAAGTTTCACCGCCATCAGGGCTCAAACGGAGCCTGCTCGTCCCCGAGCCGTGTATACAAGGGAAAGGGGATGCCCGGACATATGGGATTCAAGAGAGTGACAGTCCAGAATCTCGAGGTTGTGAGGATCGATGCGGAAAATGATCTTCTCCTGATAAAAGGAGCTGTTCCGGGTCCCAGGAAGGCGTTAGTGACGATCAGGGAGACTGTGAAGACCTCAAAATAGGTCTTTGCAAGAAAAGGAGGAACTAAACGATGGCAAACGTAGCTGTATATAATATGGATGGCAGGGAAGTCGATAAGATGGAACTGAATGATGCCGTATTCGGCGTCAGGATAAACGAGCATCTGGTGCACATGGCTGTTGTCCAGCATCTTGCAAGCATGCGCCAGGGTACCCAGAAGGCAAAGACAAGGTCCGAGGTCTCCGGAGGCGGGAGAAAGCCCTGGAGGCAGAAGGGAACAGGACACGCAAGGCAGGGCTCCACGAGAGCTCCCCAGTGGACAGGCGGCGGAGTCGTATTCGCCCCCGTACCCAGGGACTATTCCTTCAAATTAAATAAGAAGGAAAAAAGAGCCGCCCTCAAGTCGGCCCTCACCTCGAGAGTTAAAGAGGACAGGTTCATCGTTCTTGACGAGCTTAAGTTTGACGAGATCAAGACAAAGAAAATGGTAAGCGTCCTCAACAATCTCAATGTTGAGAAGGCACTTGTGATCATCAGCGACAATGATAAGAATGTGGTGCTTTCCGCAAGGAATATTCCGACGGTGGCTACAGCCTGCGCCGACAGCATCAATACATATGATATTCTTAAATACAATACCGTTATCGCAACGAAGGACGCGGTGGCGAAGATAGAGGAGGTGTATGCATAATGGCTGATATTCAATATTATGACGTGATATTAAGGCCCGTCATCACAGAAAAGAGCATGGCCGAGATGGCTGACAGGAAGTACACCTTCTATGTTCACCCGGACGCAAACAAGTTCATGATAAAGGATGCCGTTGAGAAGATGTTCGAAGGAACAAAGGTTGAAAAGGTCAACACCATGAACCTGGACGGCAAGCTCCGCAGAAGGGGAAGGACTACCGGAAAGACCGCCAGAAGGAAAAAGGCTATCGTAACGCTTACCGCGGAAAGCAAAGAGATCGAGATCTTCACCGGTCTGTAGACCGCAGGACGGGCAGACTGAAACTACGTATCACAGACCAATAACTTTGTAAGGAGAAATAAGTCATGGGAATTAAAAAATATAACCCATATACGCCTTCAAGAAGGCAGATGACGGGTTCGGATTTTTCCGAGATCACCAAGTACGAGCCAGAGAAATCCCTGTTAGCCTCCAAGAACAAGCATTCGGGGCGCAACAACCAGGGTAAGATAACCGTCAGACACAGGGGCGGCGGAAACAGAAGAAAATACAGGATAGTAGATTTCAAGAGGAAGAAGGACGGAGTTCCCGCAACCGTGATCGGGATCGAATACGATCCCAACAGGACCGCAAATATAGCGCTTATCAGCTATGCGGACGGCGAGAAGGCATATATTCTTGCTCCCGAGGGGCTTAAGGACGGCATGAGGGTAATGAACGGACCCGAGGCCGAGGTAAGGATAGGAAACTGCCTGCCTCTTGCCAATATCCCTGTCGGTACCATGATCCACAATATAGAGCTTTATCCGGGCAAGGGCGGACAGCTTGTAAGAAGCGCGGGAAACGCTGCCCAGCTAATGGCTAAGGAAGGCAGGTACGCAACGCTGCGTCTTCCCTCCGGAGAAATGAGAATGGTTCCCATAGGAGCGAGAGCATCGATCGGCGTTATCGGAAACGGTGACCACAACCTTATCAATATCGGCAAGGCCGGCCGTAAGCGTCACATGGGAATAAGACCTACAGTAAGAGGATCTGTAATGAACCCCAACGACCATCCGCACGGCGGCGGTGAAGGAAGATCTCCCATCGGACGTCCCGGACCGTCTACTCCATGGGGTAAGCCGGCACTCGGTCTTAAGACCAGAAAGAAGAACAAGAGATCGAACAAGCTGATCGTCAGACGCCGTGACGGCAGTGTAATCAAGTAATATTCGGACATAGATAAGGAGGAAGATAAAAATGGCCAGATCATTAAAAAAAGGTCCGTTTGCCGATAAAAGCTTACTTAAGAAAATAGACGCCATGAATGCCGCAAATGACAAACAGGTCATCAAGACATGGTCCCGTCGCTCTACGATCTTCCCGTCATTTGTTGGACACACGATCGCGGTTCACGACGGAAGGAAGCACGTTCCCGTATATGTTACCGAGGATATGGTAGGGCATAAATTAGGCGAGTTTGTTGTTACACGTACCTACAGGGGTCACGGTAAGGACGAGAAAAAGTCAAAAGTGAAATAGGCTAAGGAGGTTTAGATCGATGGCAAAAGGACATAGATCCCAGATAAAAAGAGAAAGAAATGCAAATAAGGACACAAGACCGTCGGCAAAGCTTTCCTTTGCCAGAGTATCAGTGTCAAAGGCATGCTTTGTACTTGACGCGATCAGAGGCAAGGACGTAAATGTTGCTCTGGGTATTCTTTCATACAATCCCAGATACGCCTCGGCTGTTATCAAAAAGCTTTTGGAATCGGCGATCGCCAATGCTGAGAATAATAACGGCATGAACGCGCAGAACCTTTATGTTGCCGAGTGCTACGCCAATAAAGGTCCTACGATGAAGAGAATAAGACCGAGGGCACAGGGCAGGGCTTACCGCATAGAAAAGAGGATGAGCCACATTACCGTTGTGCTTGATGAGAGATAACTGAAAAGCGCAGAAGAAATCGTATAACTGCAAATAGCTTGCAAGGAGGAAAAAAATGGGACAGAAAGTTAATCCTCACGGCCTCAGAGTCGGTGTTATTAAGGATTGGGATTCCAGATGGTATGCTGAGAAGGAATTTGCTGATTATCTGGTAGAGGACTACAACATCAGAACATTCCTGAAGAAAAAGCTGGCCAATGCCGGTGTTTCCAAGATAGAGATAGAAAGAGCATCGGACAGGGTCAAGGTTATCATCTTTACTGCAAAGCCCGGCGTTATCATCGGAAAAGGCGGTCAGGAGATAGAGAATACAAAGAAAAAGCTTCAGAAGTATACCGACAAGAAGCTGGTAGTGGATATCAAGGAGATCAAGAGGCCTGACAGGGAGGCGCAGCTTGTGGCTGAGAACATAGCCCAGCAGCTTGAGAACCGTGTGACCTTCAGAAAGGCAATGAAGTCGGCGATCTCAAGGACTTTAAAATCCGGAGCTCTCGGAATAAAGACCTCGGTATCGGGACGTCTGGGAGGAGCGGACATCGCAAGAGGCGAGACCTACTCAGAGGGTACTATTCCCCTTCAGACATTAAGGGCCGATATAGATTACGGTTTTGCCGAGGCCGACACCACATACGGAAAGCTCGGAGTAAAGGTTTGGATTTATAAAGGCGAAATACTCCCGTCAAAGAATAAGGAGGAATCTCAGAACGATTCAAACGTGCGGAATCAGCAGGGTAATTCCGCGAGGTCCTTACAGGGAAATCGCAGGGAAGGGAGCGTGAACTAAATGTTAATGCCTAAAAGAGTAAAACGTCGTAAGCAGTTCCGTGGAAGCATGAAGGGAAAGGCAACACGCGGAAATGTTCTTGCCTACGGCGAGTATGGAATTATCGCAACTGAGCCTGCATGGGTAAAGTCCAACCAGATAGAGGCGGCCAGAGTTGCAATGACCCGTTACATTAAGCGTGGAGGAAAGGTCTGGATCAAGATCTTCCCGGACAAGCCCGTTACGACAAAGCCTCTCGGAACCCGTATGGGATCAGGAAAGGGCGCTGTTGAATACTGGGTAGCTGTCGTAAAGCCGGGCCGTGTTATGTTTGAGATCGCGGGTGTTCCGGAGGAAACGGCGAAGGAGGCTCTGCGTCTGGCTACGCATAAGCTTCCCGTAAAATGTAAAATAGTCTCTAAGGCAGACCTGGAAGGCGGTGCATCATAATGAAGATAAAGAGTTATGTTGAAGAACTTAAAGCAAAATCAGCCTCAGAGCTGAATGAGGATCTGGTAGCGGCCAAGAAAGAGCTTTTCAATTTAAGATTCCAGAATGCGACTAACCAGCTTGACAATACCAGCAGGATCAAGGAAGTCAGAAGAAATATCGCAAGAATCCAGACGGTTATCACAGAGAAGGCTAAGGCGTAGAAGGGAGAAACGATGGAAAGAAATTTAAGAAAGACCAGAGTCGGCAAAGTAACCAGTAATAAAATGGACAAGACTATCGTGGTAGCTGTAGAGAATCATGTTAAGCATCCTATCTACAAAAAGATCGTTAAGAGGACCTATAAGCTTAAAGCCCATGATGAGAACAATGAGTGCAATATCGGCGATACCGTAAGGGTTATGGAAACAAGGCCCCTTTCAAAGGAGAAGAGATGGCGTCTTGTGGAGATCGTTGAAAAGGCGAGATAAGATAAGGACACATGATAACTGCAAACAATACAACTTTGTAAGGAGAATCTGACATGATACAGCAGGAAAGCAGACTTAAGGTCGCTGATAACACCGGTGCCAAAGAGCTTCTTTGCATCAGGGTTATGGGCGGATCCACAAGGAGATATGCGAATATAGGCGATATTATCGTTGCTACGGTCAAGGATGCAACGCCCGGCGGTGTTGTCAAGAAGGGCGATGTAGTAAAGGCGGTAGTCGTTCGTACAGTCAAGGGTGCCCGCCGTAAGGACGGATCATACATTAGATTTGATGAGAACGCAGCGGTAATTATCAAAGATGATAAGACGCCGACCGGAACCCGTATTTTCGGACCTGTTGCAAGAGAGCTTCGTGAAAAACAGTTTATGAAGATCGTTTCACTGGCTCCGGAAGTACTATAGGAGGTGTAGGAGCATGATGAAGATAAAAAAAGGCGACACGGTAAGGGTGATCGCCGGCAAGGATGTAGGAGCTGAGGGCAAGGTACTCGCAGTAGATCATAAAAAGCGTAAGGTCTTAGTAGAGGGCATAAATATTGTCAGGAAGCATACGAAACCGTCGGTTGCGAATCAGAATGGCGGGATAGTTGAAAAGGAAGCATATATCGACGCTTCGAATGTTATGTATGTTCACAAGGGCAAGCCTACCAGACTCGGATTCAAAATTGTAGATGACAAAAAGGTCCGTTATGACAAGAAGACGGGCGATGTTGTAGATTAATGATTTGGGAGAGGAGGTTCTAAGGCTTTGAGCAGATATAAGGATTTATATAAAGATCAGATCGTTGATGCCATGACCAGAAAGTTCGGCTATAAGAACACGATGGAAGTGCCCAGGCTTGATAAGATAGTTATCAATATGGGCGTTGGCGAAGCTAAGGAAAACGCCAAGGTGCTTGAATCGGCAGTCAAGGATCTTGAGACCATCACGGGCCAGAAGGCAGTTATTACAAAGGCCAAGAAGGCTATAGCAAACTTCAAGATCAGAGAGGGCATGCAGATAGGCTGTAAGGTAACTCTCAGAGGCGAAAGGATGTACGAGTTTTTAGACCGTCTTGTAAATCTTGCGCTGCCCCGTGTACGTGACTTCAGAGGAGTCAACCCCAATGCCTTTGACGGAAGAGGAAACTATGCACTCGGCATAAAGGAACAGATCATCTTCCCCGAGATCGAGTATGATAAGATCGACAAGGTCAGAGGAATGGATGTGATCATAGTAACAACGGCAAGGACAGATGAGGAAGCAAGAGAGCTGCTGACGCAGTTCGGAATGCCTTATACAAAGCAGTAATCAGGGGTTCCCGAGCCTGTCGGAGCCCGGAAAGACCGGGAAGAGCTTGGGAAAAGGATATAAACAGTTTATTTCAGACATAATCTTTGTCAGGAGGAGTGATTCATGGCTAAGACAGCAATGAAAGTAAAGCAGCAGCGCAAACAGAAATTCTCCACAAGAGAATACAGCCGCTGCAGAATCTGTGGTCGTCCGCACGCATATTTGAGAAAATATGGGATCTGCAGGATCTGCTTCCGTGAGCTTGCGTACAAGGGACAGATTCCGGGTGTAAAAAAAGCGAGCTGGTGATATAAGGACGAAAAACTTTGTTAGGAGGTTATGATAATGACAACAAGTGATCCTATTGCGGATATGCTGACGAGGATTCGCAACGCAAATACCGCTAAGCATGATACGGTAGATGTTCCTTCATCAAAAATGAAGCTCGCTATAGCAGAGATTCTTTTAAAGGAAGGATACATAAAGAAATACGATGTAATAGATGAAGGCAGCTTCAAGACGATCCACATCGTTTTAAAATACGGTGAGGACAAAAATGAAAAGATCATTTCAGGTCTGAAAAGGATCTCCAAGCCCGGTCTGAGAGTTTATGCCGGCAAGGATGATATTCCGAGGGTTCTGGGCGGTCTCGGGATCGCAATAGTTTCCACCAACATAGGTGTGATAACTGACAGAGAGGCCAGGAAAGCGGGAGTAGGCGGAGAGGTGCTCTGCTTTGTATGGTAGGGTGTAAGCTGAAATATACGCCAAATATATCAGGTTGATAATAATTACCACTGCAGGCATAAGCTCCCGGAGGTCCTGGGTGGCACAAATAATTCAGAAAGGTAGGTACGGGCATGTCACGTATAGGAAGGATGCCAATCGCTGTACCCGCAGGTGTGACTGTGGATATAGCAGAAAATAATAAAGTGACTGTTAAGGGTCCGAAGGGCACTTTGGAAAGGGTTCTGGTACCCGAAATGGAAATAAAGATGGACGGGAATGTTATTACCGTAAACCGTCCGAACGATCTTAAGAGGATGAAGTCCCTTCACGGACTGACAAGGACTCTTCTGAACAATATGATAATCGGGGTAACAAACGGATATGAGAAGGCACTGGAGATAAACGGTGTAGGCTACAGGGCACAGAAGCAGGGAAAGAAGCTGACACTGTCGCTCGGCTACTCACATCCGGTGGAAATGGAGGACCCGGAGGGGATCGAGACCGTGGTAGACGGCCAGAACAAGATCACCGTAAAGGGAATAGATAAAGAAAAGGTCGGACAATACGCTGCCGAGATCAGGGACAAGAGGAGACCTGAGCCTTACAAGGGCAAGGGTATCAAGTATGCTGATGAGACTATCAGGCGTAAGGTCGGTAAGACCGGTAAGAAATAAGGAAAGGAGCGTGTGAAGAATGGTTAGTAAAAAATCAAGGTCAGATGTAAGACGTAAAAAGCACATGAGAATACGAAACCGTTTATGCGGAACCTCAACCAGACCGCGTCTTTCCGTTTTCAGAAGCAACAATCATATGTATGCTCAGATCATTGATGATACGGTTGGAAATACACTGGTTTCAGCATCGACTCTTGAAAAGGATGTCAGGTCGGAGCTTGAGAAGACGAACAATGTTGAGGCTGCGGGGTACCTTGGAAAGGTCATAGCGAAAAAGGCTCTGGATAAGGGGATCGAAGAGGTGGTTTTTGACAGAGGCGGCTTTTTATATCATGGAAAGATCAAGGCTTTGGCTGATGCAGCAAGAGAAGCCGGTCTGAAATTTTAGGAGGGAAAGGGAACATGAAACGTACCATCATAGATACGAGCAGCCTGGAGCTTGAAGAAAAGGTTGTCGCGATCAAAAGAGTAACAAAGGTTGTTAAGGGCGGACGTAACATGCGCTTTTCGGCTCTGGTAGTAGTCGGCGACGGAAACGGCCATGTCGGCGCGGGCCTTGGAAAGGCGGCCGAGATTCCCGAGGCAATACGCAAGGGCAAGGAGGACGCCATGAAAAAGCTTGTGACCGTTGCCCTTGATGAGAACAGCAGTATCACACATGACTTTACCGGAAAGTTCGGAGGAGCATCGGTGCTTTTAAAGAGATCTCCCGAAGGTACAGGCGTTATAGCCGGCGGTCCGGCCCGTTCGGTATGCGAGCTCGCGGGAATAAAGAATATCCGTACAAAATCGCTCGGCTCGAACAATAAGCAGAATGTAGTGCTGGCGACGATAGAAGCGCTCAGCCAGTTAAAGACACCTGAAGAGGTAGCACGTCTTCGCGGTAAGTCTGTAGAGAATATCAGGGCTTAAGGGGGTGCGGGAAATGGCTGAAAAGAAGATAAAAGTAACCTTGGTAAAATCTACCATCGGGGCCATTCCGAAGCATAAGGCAACGGTTGCGGCGCTGGGTCTTAAAAAGCTTGGCAGGAGCAATGAGCTTCCGGATAATGCGGCAACACGCGGAATGATCAGACAGGTATGTCACCTTGTAAAGGTAGAGGAGCTGTAACAGTACAGGATCGCAGAAATAGGATTATCTGCAGGATTATTGCTTAGAAAGGGGTATCACAATGGAATTATCAAATTTAAGTCCCGCAAGGGGTTCCAAACATAGTGATAATTTTAGACGTGGTCGTGGACACGGTTCAGGCAACGGAAAGACCGCCGGCAAGGGACATAAGGGTCAGAAGGCCCGTTCCGGTGCGCCGAGGATCGGCTTTGAAGGCGGACAGATGCCGTTATACAGAAGAATCCCCAAACGCGGATTCAAAAACAGAAACACAAAGGAGATCGTAGCTATCAATATCTCGGCACTTGAGGCATTTGATGACGGCTCTACGGTAAGTATAGATACTCTTATCGGGAACGGGATCATTAAGAACCCCCGTGACGGAGTGAAAATACTCGGTAATGGAAAACTGACAAAGAAGCTAACGGTTCAGGCAAATGCGTTCAGCGCATCTGCCAGGGAAAGTATTGAGGCCCTGGGCGGAAAAGCAGAGGTGATCTAATGTTTAAGACATTCCAGAATGCGTGGAAGATCAAAGAAATCCGGGTAAAGCTGATATTCACGTTTCTTATGCTTGTCGTAATAAGATTCGGTACCCAGCTTCCGGTTCCCGGTGTTGACAGGACCTATTTTTCGAACTGGTTTGCCGAGCAGCTTGGAGATTCCTTTAATTTCCTTGATGCCTTTACAGGCGGATCGTTCCTGAATATGTCGGTATTTGCGCTTAATATAACACCGTATATTACAAGCTCGATCATCATGCAGCTTTTGACGATAGCCATCCCGAAGCTCGAGGAAATGCAGAAGGAGGGCGAGGACGGACGTAAGATGATCGCTTCCATAACAAGATATGTTACGGTCGGTCTGTCCCTTGTGGAATCCACCGCTATGGCGGTAGGCTTCGGAAGGCAGGGACTTCTGGAGGATTATAATGCGTTAAATGTTATTACCGTTATCGCGGCTCTTACATGCGGCTCAGCCTTACTTATGTGGATAGGCGAACAGATAACGGAGAATGGTGTTGGAAACGGTATTTCCATAGTCCTTACTATCAATATCATTTCCAGGATACCTCAGGATTTTGCTTCGCTGTATGATCAGTTCATGAAGGGCAAATCCTTTGCAACGGCTGTTCTTGCGGCCATTATCATAATAGCTGTGGTGCTGGGAACCGTTATCCTTACCGTTATCCTTAATGATGCGGAGAGAAGGATACCTGTTCAGTACGCGAAAAAGATCCAGGGAAGAAAAACTGTGGGCGGACAGTCCTCCCACATTCCCTTAAAGGTCAATACAGGCGGAGTCATTCCGATAATCTTTGCTTCGAGCCTTATGCAGCTTCCGGTGGTGATCTCATCCTTTACCGGAAACAGGGGGCCGTTATGGTGGCAGAGGATACTTAACGCCTTAAGCTCCGGAAACTGGTTTAAGGCGGCGAATCCGGGATATACCATAGGAGCGCTTATCTATATTGTGCTTGTGGTGTTCTTCGCCTATTTCTATACCTCAATAACCTTCAATCCTCTGGAGGTTGCAAACAACATGAAGAAGCAGGGAGGCTTCATCCCGGGTATAAGGCCCGGAAAGCCGACCAGTGAGTATCTTACAAGGATACTTAACTATATAGTTTTCATCGGCGCGGTAGGGCTTCTTATAGTTGCTCTTATCCCCATAATCTGCAACGGTCTCTTCAATGCCAGTGTTTCCTTCGGCGGTACCTCGCTGATAATCATTGTCAGTGTAATACTTGAGACCATCAAGCAGATCGAATCACAGATGCTTGTAAGGAATTATAAAGGCTTTTTAAATGACTGATCTTTAACGGAACGGTTCCGGCGGTCATTGTTATCTGCCTGAGGGCCGGCACAGTCCGGTCCTTCAGGCATAAGCGGAAATGATCCGATCCCAAAAGCGGATCGGATCGAAAAGCAGGAAGGATTTACTATGAAGATAATCATGCTGGGTGCTCCCGGTGCCGGAAAGGGCACGCAGGCTAAAAAGATCGCGGATCAGTATCAGATCCCTCATATCTCGACCGGAGATATTTTCAGAGCAAATATAAGAGAAAAAACTCCGTTAGGGATGGAAGCCAAAAGCTACATGGATAAGGGAGAGCTGGTACCGGATGAGCTTACGGTGAAGATACTGCTTGACAGAGTAAGCAATGAAGACTGTAAAAACGGATATGTTCTCGACGGCTATCCAAGGACCATTCCTCAGGCAGAGGTGCTTGACAGGGCAGTGGGTGAGCTTAATGAGAGGATAGATTTTGCGGTAAACGTTGATGTGCCGGACGAGAATATCATTAAGAGAATGAGCGGAAGAAGGGCCTGTACGAAGTGCGGGGATACCTACCATATCGAGTACATGCCGCCTAAGAAGGAGAATGTCTGCGATAAATGCGGCAGTCCGCTTATAATAAGGGATGACGACAAGCCGGAAACGGTTAAGAACAGGCTTTCGGTCTATCATGAACAGACCGCGCCTCTTATAGATTATTATGAAAAGAAGGGTATTCTTAAGACTGTTGACGGGACAAAGGACGTTAATGAGGTATTTGCGGATATTAAGAATATCCTGGAGAGTTAGATATGGCGGTATCTATCAAATCCGGACGTGAGATCGAGCTTATGAGGGAGTCCTGCAAAAGACTCGAATATGTTCACAATAAGCTTGGAGAGATAATAAAGCCGGGTATTTCGACCTACGAGATAAACAGGATAGGAGACAGGCTCATAAGAGAGCAGGAAGGGATCCCGAACTTCCTTAATTATGAAGGTTATCCCGCTTCTATCTGTGTTTCGGTCAATGATGAGGTAGTACATGGGATCCCCAAAAAGGAAAGGCTTCTTGAGGAAGGGGATATAGTCAGTCTGGATGCGGGACTGATATATAAGGGATATCATTCGGATGCCGCAAGGACCTATACGGTCGGAAGGGTCTCCCCCGAGGTGGGGCAGCTTGTGGAGATCACAAGGCAGAGCTTCTTTGAAGGAATAAAGTATGCTCGGGAAGGATGCCACCTTTATGATATCTCGAATGCCATTGCCGATTTCATAGAAGGCTATGGATACGGCATCGTGGAGGATCTCGTGGGCCATGGTATAGGAACAAAGCTTCATGAGGATCCCCAGATACCCAATTTCAGGCAGAAAAAAAAGGGGATAATGCTTAAGGCGGGAATGACACTAGCCATAGAGCCGATGATAAACCTGGGAACTGCCGCAGTCGAATGGCTTGAGGACGACTGGACGGTCGTGACCGAGGACGGTCTTCCGAGTGCGCATTACGAAAATACGATACTTATCACAAAAGGAGACCCGGAGATACTTACTCTGGGAAACTGGGACTGACGGATGACAGTATATGAAGGGTGAATTTGCCGGATCTGTTTCTGGTCATGACAAGGGCAGAATATATGTGATCATCGAAGAGCATGAGGACAGCGTGATGCTTTGTGACGGAAAGCACAGAACGCTTGACAGGCTTAAGAAGAAAAACAGAAAGCATGTACAGATCGTTAAAAGGCATATATTTAACGAAGTTATAATAGAGAAGCTCTCCGGTGGCGAAGAAGTTACCGATGAAGAGATAAAAAGAGCTATCAGGCTGTATTGCCGGGAGAGAGGAAATGATTCGATCCTTAAAGGGGATCGAACCGGTTCTAACTGAGGTTCGAACCTAAGCGCACGGTTTGCGGGCAGATCGGCGCAGATTTGGAGGACAAAATGTCAAAGGCTGATGTAATCGAGATCGAGGGAACTGTTACAGAGAAGCTTCCGAATGCAATGTTCCGTGTTAAGCTTGAAAATGACCATGAAGTGCTGGCTCATATCAGCGGGAAGCTTCGGATGAATTTTATCCGTATACTGCCGGGGGATAAGGTCACTCTGGAAATGTCCCCGTATGATCTTTCCAAGGGAAGGATAATCTGGCGTGACAAGTAAATGCGCGGCGGAGGCTTCAATAAAAAAACGGCATGATCATATGGTATACATAATAAAAAAACTTGATATTTAGTGCGCCTGATGATAGAATATTATGCGTCGTTTTTGGAAAGTCATTTTTTAAAGAGGGAACAGGATACAGGGAAAGCTCTGTAGCCGGGCTCCGATCATTATAAAACGGCTGAGACTTTGTATGAAAGGAGGTTTAACATGAAGGTCAGGTCATCAGTAAAACCGATTTGCGAGAAATGCAAAGTAATTAAAAGAAAAGGAAGAATAATGATTATCTGTGATAATCCCAAGCATAAGCAGCGTCAGGGATAATGCCGGGGGAGGGCTTAAGGCCCCGGATCCTTAAGGCAGGGTCACAGACCGTCTCCGAAAGGGAGACGGTATAGATAACTCAAAGTAATGCGAGCTATCTGCAATTGATACCTTACAGCATTCTGCTCCGGATATGCTTTTCCGTAATGGCACAGGATCAGTATACAGGCAGCTGCTGCGGGGGCAAGCCGGGATATTCCCGTGTGAGCGGACTCAGTGCCGCTCCAGTCAATATGTAACTGTATAAAGAGCGGCTTTAGGTAAAGCCGTAAAGCAAACAGATAAAGCCCGTAAGGAAATTATCCGGCTCTGAAAGCGGATAAGCACACGATTTGCAGACAAATCGGTGCAGACAAAAGGGCTTTGCGGAAAGGAAGGAAAGTAGTATGGCTCGTGTTGCTGGTGTTGACTTACCGAGAGACAAGCGCGTTGAGATCGGTCTTACCTATGTTTACGGGATAGGGAGACCAAGCGCGACAAAAATTTTAACAAAGGCGAAGGTTAATCCTGATACCAGATGCCGCGATCTTACTGATGAAGAGGTAAAAAAGATCAGTGATATCATTGAAGCGGAGTATATGGTAGAGGGTGATCTGAGAAGAGAGGTAGCACTCAATATCAAGAGATTACAGGAAATTGGCTGCTATAGAGGCATACGTCACAGAAAAGGCCTGCCTGTTCGAGGCCAGAACACCAAGACAAACGCAAGGACACGCAAGGGTCCGAAGCGTACCGTGGCAGGGAAGAAGAAGTAATCTGCCTGTCAGCAGGGTTTTTTGATACTATTAATAATCTAAGAGAATATTATTTTGTGAGGTTAGTTTATGGCAAAGTCAGGTACAAAAAAGGTTACAAAGAAACGTGTCAAGAAAAACGTTGAACGGGGACAGGCTCATATTCAGTCGTCCTTTAATAATACGATCGTAACATTGACCGATACTGAGGGCAATGCTTTATCCTGGGCAAGTGCAGGCGGTCTCGGCTTCAGGGGTTCGAGGAAATCCACGCCCTACGCTGCCCAGATGGCAGCGGAAACCGCTACGAAGGCTGCGCTCATTCACGGTCTTAAAACCGTTGATGTATTCGTAAAGGGACCCGGTTCAGGCAGAGAGGCTGCGATCAGAGCATTGGCTGCAAATGGTCTTGAGGTTTTAAGTATCAGCGATGTGACGCCGGTTCCTCATAATGGATGCCGCCCGCCCAAGAGAAGAAGAGTCTAGTTTTAAAGGAGGAATTAGGATATGGCAGTCGATAGAGTTCCTGTGCTTAAGAGGTGCAGATCACTCGGCATAGAGCCGATGGTATTAGGTTACGATAAAAAATCAAGAAGGACGCTTACCCGTTCCAACAGGAAGATGAGCGAGTATGCGACCCAGCTCAGAGAGAAGCAGAAGGCGAAGTTCATTTACGGCGTGCTTGAGAAGCCCTTCAGAAATTACTATGAAAAGGCTGACCGTATGAAGGGCATGACAGGTGAGAACCTTATGATCATGCTTGAAAGCAGGCTTGATAATGTTATCTTCAGGATGGCTTTTGCAAGGACAAGAAGAGAGGCAAGGCAGATAGTGGGTCATAAGCATGTGACCGTCAACGGCAAGTGCGTAAGCATCCCTTCATATCTTTGCAAGGCAGGTGATGTGATCGAGATCAGAGAAAAGAGCAAAAGCCTTCAGAGATATAAGGATATTGTTGAGACTACGGGAGGAAGGCTTGTACCTAACTGGGTAGATGTTGATCTTGAGGGATTAAAGGGGACGATCAAAAATCTCCCGACCCGTGAAGAGATTGATGTGCCTGTGAACGAGATGCTTATAGTCGAGCTGTATTCCAAGTAATAGGGAGCAGCTTTGCAGTTTAAGTAAGGAAAGCTTTTTCGGGCGACTTATAGTCATATATTTTGCAAGGAGGTTTTGCTTTGTTCGATTTCGAAAAACCGAAGATCGAGATCGTGGAGATCTCAGATGATAAAAAGTATGGTAAATTTGTAGTAGAGCCTCTTGAGAGAGGTTATGGCATTACCCTTGGCAATTCGCTCAGAAGGATCATGCTTTCGTCTTTGCCGGGCTCCGCGGTGAGTCAGATAAAGATAGACGGTGTGCTTCATGAATTCAGCTCTATCCCCGGTGTGAAGGAGGATGTGGCTGAGATCATAATGAGTATTAAGAGTCTTGCGATCAGGAACAACAGCAGCACAAATGAAAATAAGACCGCGATCATCGATTTTGAAGGTGAGGGCGTGGTTACGGCCGCGGATATCCAGTGCGACCAGGACCTCGAGATACTTAATAAGGACCTTAAGATAGCGACACTGGGAGATCCTGACGCAAAGCTTTATATGGAACTGATGATAACCAACGGAAGAGGTTATCAGGGCTCTGACAAAAATAAGGGAGAAGACCTTCCCATAGGGATCATAGCCGTTGATTCCATTTATACTCCGGTAGAAAGAGTGAACATGTCTGTGGAAAACACCCGTGTAGGTCAGATCACAGATTATGACAAGCTTTCTCTTGAGGTGTATACAAACGGGACGCTCGGGCCCGATGAGGCGGTGAGCCTTGCCGCCAAGGTCTTAAGCGAGCATCTGTCACTCTTTATCGATCTTTCGGAAAACGCTAAGAATGCGGAGGTCATGGTCGTTAAGGAGGATGACAACAAGGAAAAGGTCATGGAAATGAGTATTGATGAGCTGGAGCTTTCTGTCCGCTCCTACAACTGCTTAAAGAGAGCAGGCATCAATACGGTTCAGGAGCTTACGAACAAGACTCCCGATGAGATGATGCGTGTCCGTAATCTGGGACGCAAGTCACTTGAGGAGGTTCTGGCAAAGCTCAAGGAGCTTGGTCTTCAGTTGAATAACGGAGACTGATAAAGGACAGAACAGTGCCTTGCCGGTAATTCCAAAGAGTACGGCAGGGAGACGGGAGCGCGGAAAGCACCGGACAGCCGGAAAGAGGCAGGCGGGCTTCTTCGTGACCGGATGTAAGGATCAGGACCGGTATATAAGTCTGAAAAGCGTTACCGGGACCTTAGGGCAACCCAAAGGAGGACAAAATGGCAAAGTACAGAAAGCTTGGCAGAACAAGCAGTCAGAGAAAAGCATTACTCAGGAATCAGATAACAAATCTTCTTTATCACGGAAAGATAGTCACTACCGAGGCAAAGGCCAAGGAGATCAGAAAGAAGGCCGAGCACCTTATAGCATTGGCTGTTAAGGAGCGTGACAATTATGAAACGGTCGAGATAGACGCCAAGGTTCCGGTAAGAGATAAGGACGGAAAGAGGGAAAAGGAGGTCGTTAACGGGAAGAAGGTAACAAAATACCAGACCGTTAAAAAGACCATTAAGAAGGATTCTCCGTCAAGACTTCATGTGAGAAGACAGATGCTAAAGGTATTCTATCCCGTTACCGAGGTACCGAAGGAGGGACCCGGCAGAAAGAAGAATACAAAGAAGGTCGACATGGCTGCCAAAATGTTTGATGAGATCGCTCCGAAGTATGCTAACAGAGGCGGCGGCTATACAAGGATAATCAAGATCGGCCCCCGAAAGGGAGATGGTGCCATGGAGGTTATCATCGAGCTTGTGTGATGACCGATACCGGGAACCGTTCACAGCTCCTCAGGCTTAGGGAAGAATGAGATCAGGCTGTGTGGTCTTTCCTGAAGCAATCATGAGCCAAAACAGGCGGAAGGTCTGTTTTGGCTCTTTGTATATCCTGTAGCAGGGTTTTCATCTGAAGAAAGTGGGATATGGGGATAATTGAAACAAAAAAACTGATCTTCGAGTATATAAGGCGCGACAGGGACGGGGAGCCGGAGGGAGTGACAAAGGCTCTGGATAACGTGGACTTATCCGTGGAGCAGGGTGATTTCATCGCTGTACTAGGGCATAACGGCTCAGGAAAATCCACCCTGGCAAGGCACATAAATGCCATTCTCTATCCCACGGAGGGAACGGTATTTGTGGACGGCATGGATACCGCTGATAACGCCCATATCTGGGATATACGCCGTACCGCGGGCATGGTATTTCAGAATCCTGACAATCAGATAATAGGGACTGTGGTCGAGGAGGATGTCGGCTTCGGTCCGGAAAACATGGGAGTTCCGTCAAAGGAAATATGGGAGAGGGTGGAGGAAAGCTTAAAGGCGGTCGGAATGTACAAATACAGGAAACGTTCTCCGTCAAAGCTTTCAGGAGGACAGAAGCAAAGGGTCGCAATAGCGGGCGTTGTTGCCATGCATCCCAAATGCATCGTACTGGATGAGCCTACGGCTATGCTTGATCCCAGGGGCAGGAGAGAGGTCATAAGGGCTGTCAGGGCGCTCAATGACGTGGAAGGGATCACAGTTATACTCATCACTCATTATATGGAGGAGGTCATCTACGCAAATAAGGTCTTTGTGATGGATAAGGGGAAAATAGTCATGCAGGGCAGTCCGAGGGAAATATTTTCCCGTGTGGAGGAGCTGAAGCAAATAAGATTATCCGTTCCTCAGGCCACTGAGCTTGCCTGGGAACTGAAAAAGGCAGGACTTAAGCTTCCTGACGGCATCCTTAATGAGGAGGAGCTTGTAAAAGCCCTGTCGGGAATATACAGGTAATATATATGTCCATTATAGTAAATCATCTTTCATATATTTACAATCAGGGAACGGTTTATGAGCTCAAGGCTCTCAGCGACGTAAGCTTTAAGATCGACGATTCGGAATATATCGGGCTTCTCGGGGCTACCGGTTCTGGGAAATCGACCCTTGTTCAGGTGCTTAACGGGCTAATCACTCCTTCCGAAGGCAGCGTCTATTATAACGGTGAGGATATATTTGAAAGGGATTATGACAGGAAGCAGCTGAGGAGCAGGGTGGGCCTGGTATTTCAATATCCGGAGCATCAGCTTTTCGAGGCGGATGTTTTTTCCGATGTCTGTTTTGGACCCGCAAATCTGGGGCTTTCAAGGACCGAATGTGAGCTCAGGGCATATGAGGCGCTTAAAATGGTCGGCCTGAGGGACGAGGATTTTTATGTTTCTCCGTTTGACCTCTCAGGAGGAGAGAAAAGGAGAGCAGCCATAGCCGGAGTGCTTGCGATGAAGCCGGAGATCCTTATACTGGATGAGCCAGTGGCAGGCCTCGACCCCGGAGGAAGGGATGAGATCCTTCTGCTTATCAAAAGAATACGGGAGGAGACAGGAATGACCGTGATACTGGTTTCCCACAGTATGGACGATGCGGCGGAAAACAGCGAGAGGCTCCTTGTGATGCATGAGGGGCAGCTGCTCTTTGACGCTTCACCCAAGGAGGTATTTTCGGAATACGAGACACTGCTTGAGATCGGGCTTGATATCCCGCAGGTCACAAAGGTGCTGAGAGGGCTTAAAAGCATGGGAGTGCAGATAAACTGCGATGCCATCACCCTAAGAGAGGCTAAAGAGGAGATTTTAAGGAGCTTTGGAATAAGATAATGCTTAGAGAGATCACCCTGGGACAATATTATCCTGCCGGTTCGATACTGCACAGGCTGGATCCGAGAGTAAAGCTCATCGGGACATTTCTTTTCATAATCTCGATGTTTATGTTTGAAACTCTTCCGGGCTATGTCTTTGCGGCGGCCTTTCTGGCGGCGGTCATTTACCTTTCAGGGGTCCCCTTTTCCTTTATGGTGAAGGGGCTTAAGGCTGTTGTGATACTCATGCTTATAACGGTGGTCTTTGATATTTTTCTTACTCCCGGGGAGCCTCTATTCAGCTTTTACGGGATTACGGCAACAAAAGAGGGCGTTGAGCTTTCCGTCAAAATGGTGATCAGGCTCTCCTTCCTGATCCTCGGGTCCTCTGTAATGACTCTTACAACGACTCCGAACGAGCTTACAGACGGCCTGGAAAAGCTGCTTTCCTTTTTAAGGATATTTAAGGTCCCGGTTCATGAGATAGCGATGATGATGTCGATCGCACTTACCTTCATTCCCATCCTTACGGAGGAGGCGGACAGGATAATGAAGGCCCAGATGGCAAGAGGCGCGGATTTTGAAAACGGCGGTCTCATAAAGAGAGTGAAGGCCTTAGTACCTGTCATGGTGCCTCTTTTTGTTTCAGCCTTCAGAAGGGCCGGGGAGCTTGCACTGGCGATGGAGGCAAGGTGCTACAGAGGAGGCAGCGGAAGAACGAGGATGAAGCCGTTAGTGTACAAAAGACGCGATAGGCTCGCCTATGTGATCCTGCTCGCTTACCTTGTGATCGCTGTTATTATTGCATGATGCCCGCAACCGGGCAAAAGGGGAACGGACAGATCCTTTTCCGTACCTGAGGAAAGACGATTGACATGAAAAGACGTATAATGCTGGTCGTCGCTTATGACGGAACCGGCTATAAGGGCTGGCAGATACAGCCTGAGGCTGTGACGATAGAGGGTGTATTAAATAAAGAGCTTTCAAGGCTCCTTAAGGAGGATATCCATGTCATAGGAGCATCACGAACCGATTCGGGAGTCCATGCTGAGGGAGCGGTCTGCGTATTTGATACGGAAGCGTTCATCCCCGCGGATAAGTTCTCCTTTGCGCTGAACCAGAGCCTTCCGGCCGATATCAGGGTTTTACGCTCACGGGAGGTTCCGCCTGAGTTTCACCCGAGAAGGGAAAAATGTCTTAAGACCTACCGTTACAGCATCTGGAACGATACCTTTGAGCTGCCTACGAAAAGACTGTATACATACTGGCTTCACGGAAGCCTTGATGCGGACAGAATGAGGACGGCGGCGGAGCTTTTAGTGGGAGAGCATGATTTCAAGAGCTTCAGCAAGGATAAGCCGCAGATGCCGGAGAGCACGGTAAGGAGGATAACCTCGGCAGAGGTCCTGAGGGAAGGACATCAGGTAGATATTTATATTACGGGAAACGGTTTCCTGTATAATATGGTAAGGATAATCGCTGGGACACTTATCGAGGTGGGACAGGGTAAAAGGGACGTCAGTGATATAGAGAGGATAATCCTTGCCAGGGACAGGAATCAGGCAGGACAGACCGCACCGGCAAAGGGACTGTGTCTGATGGGCTACAGCTACGAAGCACTGATGACGGATTAATTACGGCTTGACACCGTATTTTTCGTGTAATATAATTTAACAATGTCTGGCCGGTTTTTGTATCATAGCCCCGATACGAGGGCCTGCCTTCAACCTGCGTTATTCCCAGACGCGGGAAGAGTTCAGTATTTGAGTGAACATTCTTTTGGAGGATAATTTATTATGAATACATTTATGCCAAACGAGACTGCCATTGAGAGAAAATGGTACGTTATCGATGCTGCAGGATATACACTTGGACGGCTGTCCTCTGAGGTCGCAAAGATCCTGAGAGGAAAGAACAAGCCCATATTCACGCCGCATGCGGATACCGGTGACTATGTGATCATCGTTAATGCGGGAAAGATCAAGGTTACTGGAAGGAAGCTGGATGAAAAGCTTTATTATCGTCATACCGGGCATATCGGAGGACTTAAGAGCGTAACTCTCAGAGAGAAGCTTGCTGTAAGGCCTTGCGAGGTCATCGAGAAGGCGGTAAGGGGTATGCTCCCCAAGGGACCTCTCGGAAACAGAATGTATAAGAAGCTGTTCGTTTATGAAGGCGCGGAGCATCCGCATGATGCGCAGAAGCCGGAAGAACTGAAGCTTAATGGTAAGTACGACAAATAAATTCGTTTCCCGTGATAAGGACTTTGTAAGGAGGAATATAAAGTGGCTAAAAAAGCAGCATCAGAAAGATATTACGGAACGGGCAGAAGGAAGAGCTCGGTTGCAAGGGTATATATCATGCCCGGCAAGGGTGATATAACTATAAATAAAAGGAGCATTGACGAATATTTCGGGCTTGAGACTCTTAAGAAGATCGTCCGTCAGCCCTTTGAGGCTACGAATACAGCCGAGAAATTCGATGTTTTGGTCAATGTTCACGGCGGTGGCTATACCGGACAGGCAGGCGCCATAAGACATGGCATCTCAAGAGCGCTGGTAAGGGCTGATGCGGAATATCGTCCCACCTTAAAGGCTGAAGGTTTTCTGACCAGAGATCCGAGAATGAAGGAAAGAAAGAAATACGGTCTCAAGGCAGCACGTCGCGCACCGCAGTTCTCGAAGAGATAATCGTTTCACAACGTATTACGTCTTTGGACAATCAAATACGACTTATTACACCTCAGGACAGCTGTCCTGGGGTGTTTTTGTTATGTCCTCATGTTGTTAAGTAGTTGGCTAGTAAAGCGCAATAATGATATTACAGTTTGCGCTTTAGGGTTGAAATTAAAGCGCAACAATGATATTGTTAAATAAAAAAACTAAGGACGAGGCTATGCGAGATATAGACAAAATAATTGAAGATGACGAAAATCAGGTGGTTGAATGGAAAGAGTCATGGCAGGATAAGTATCTAGAGTGGATCTGTGGCTATGCCAATGCCCAGGGTGGGACTCTCTACATAGGAGTTGATGATAATGGCAACGTTATTGGATTAGATTCAAAGGTACAAAAGAAGCTATTAGAGGATATTCCAAATAAAATTACTGCAGCATTTGGGATAACTTGTGATGTGAATCTCAAGTTAAAAGATAAAAAGAAGTATATTCAGGTTGAGGTAAAAAAATCGCGATTACCTTTAAATCTCCATGGAAGATATTATTACCGTACTGGAAGTGTAAAGAAGGAGATTACTGGATTTGAACTAACTGAATTCATTATAAAAAGCACAGGAACGTCATATGATGCTATGGTTTCTGACATAACTCGTGATAAGCTGACGTTTGAAGCGTTCAAAAAAAGATCTCTTGATGTATTGTCTGGTAATCACGATTTTGAAGAAGATCTTATTAGCTTTAGATTAATGCAAGAAGATGGACAAATGACAAACGCAGGTGTTTTGTTTGCTGACCAATGGAACATTCATCATTCAAGAATGTTTTGTACAAGATGGAATGGTTTGGATAAAGCGGGTTCTGTCCAAGATGCTCTGGATGATCTGGAAAT
>ODAI010974809.1_pt1 | contig 58557 bp, 44 predicted proteins | sample 1539321 | NCBI WGS metagenome assembly ODAI01 (sample SAMN02144231, study PRJEB22623) | gut metagenome | biome: sheep rumen | host: Ovis aries | place: New Zealand | reverse complement strand
GTATATAACAGGAAAAGAAAATCAGGGAAATTATTGTGTCGGCAGTCCCCTTTTTTCATTTTATTCTTTGAATATCAAAAAATTTGCGTAAGTTTGCAGATTGAAACAAATTCTGAAGATGATATTTGAATATGACGTTCTCATTGTGGGAGCAGGACACGCAGGATGTGAGGCAGCTGCGGCTGCGGCACGGATGGGCGCAAAGACCTGTCTCATCACGATGGACATGAACAAGATTGCGCAGATGTCGTGCAATCCTGCCATTGGTGGTATCGCAAAGGGACAGATAGTGAGAGAGATTGACGCTTTGGGAGGTTATACAGGAATTGTGACAGACCGTTGTAGTCTGCAATTCAGAATGTTAAACCTTTCGAAAGGGCCAGCTGTGTGGAGTCCTCGTTCGCAATGCGACCGTGCCAAATTCATTTGGACATGGCGCGAGATATTGGAAAACACACCCAACTTGCAGATTTGGCAAGACCAAGTGAAAGAGCTATTGGTTGAGAATCAATCGGTTGTCGGTGTCTGCACATATTATGGAGCCACCTTCCGAGCTAAGTGTGTCATCATCACAGCAGGCACCTTCCTGAATGGGTTGATGCACATAGGCAGGGTGAAAATTCCAGGAGGACGCTGTGCAGAAGCTGCTTCGTTGGAATTGACAGAGTCAATCACCCAACACGGCATCCGCTCGGACCGAATGAAGACTGGTACGCCCGTGCGCATTGACAAGCGAAGCGTGGACTTCTCTCTGATGGAGATGCAGGACGGTGACCACGACTTCCACAAATTTTCCTATTTGCCCACGGAGCACACAGCCGTGTCGGAACGCAACAATCTGCCTTGCTGGATTTGCTACACCAACACGGAAGTACACGACGTGCTCCGTTCTGGCCTTCCCGATTCGCCGCTCTACAATGGACAAATCAAAAGCATCGGGCCCCGATATTGCCCCAGTATTGAGACCAAACTCCACACCTTCCCCGACAAGGATGAGCACATGCTTTTCCTCGAACCTGAGGGCGAGCACACGAACGAGATGTACCTGAACGGGTTCTCGTCCTCCCTCCCGATGGACATACAACTCACAGCACTGCGGAAGATTCCAGCCTTCAAGAATCTGGAAATATACCGGCCAGGGTATGCCATCGAATACGATTTCTTTGACCCCACTCAGCTGAAGCATTCGCTCGAGTCGAAGGTGATAGAGAATCTCTTTTTTGCTGGGCAAGTGAACGGAACCACAGGGTATGAAGAAGCAGCGGGTCAAGGTGTGATTGCTGGCATCAATGCAGCCATCAAATGTAATGCCAACCTCAACGGTGGTGAGCCTTTCATCTTGGGACGTAATGAGGCTTACATTGGTGTGCTGATAGATGACCTTGTGACAAAAGGCGTTGATGAACCCTACCGCATGTTCACCTCCAGAGCAGAGTACCGAATCCTTCTCCGCCAAGACGATGCCGACATGCGACTCACAGAACGTAGTTATCGATTGGGGTTAGCATCGGAAGAACGCTATCGATTGATGACAGAGAAGAAAGAAAAGTGCAATTCGCTCATCGACTTCATCTCTAGCTTCTCCTTAAAGCCATCATTCATCAATCCAGCTCTTGAAACATTGGGCACCACCCCACTCCACCAAGGATGCAAACTGGAGGAATTGCTGGGACGCCCACAAATCAACATCAACAACATTGCTCCACACATTGCTCCGTTGAAGAAAGAACTGAAACGCTTGCTCGATGAAGACCCCCGCAAGGAAGAAATCATTGAGGCAACCGAAATACAAATCAAATACAAGGGCTACATTTATCGAGAGCAGCAACAAGCAGAAAAGATGCTGCGACTGGAGAACATCAAAATTCTGGGTAAGTTCGATTATCTCAACATGACTCAAATCTCCATCGAGGCCCGACAGAAACTACAAGCCATCCAACCCGTAACGCTGGCTCAGGCTTCACGCATCCCGGGTGTTTCACCGTCCGACATTAGCATCATGCTGGTGCTGATGGGGCGTTAAAGCATTGCTCAATGTTCCACGTGAAACAATTCAAGCGTACATAATACATATTCAAGCAATTACAAAAAAAGAATAAACTATTCATAGAACAATCTAAAAACAAAAGGCAATGAACAATCAGTATCTGTTGGATCATCTCCGCTGCATTCCCGACTTTCCCATAAAAGGTATCAATTTCAGAGATGTGACCACTCTTTTCAAAGATGCCAAAGCACTTGAGATCATGGAAAAGGAACTATACGAACTATACAAGGATAAGGGCATCACGAAAGTGGTGGGACTCGAAACACGTGGCTATGTGATGGGGGCAATACTGGCACGTCGATTGAACGCAGGTTTCATCATGGCACGCAAACCCGGAAAGCTACCCTACAAAACCATCAGCGAGTCGTTCACAAAAGAGTATGGGAAAGACAGCATAGAAATACATGTGGATGCTATTGACGAGAATGATGTTGTGCTAATTCACGACGACCTTCTTGCAACAGGCGGAAGCATCAAGGCTGCGTGGAACCTGGTGAAAAAGTTCAATCCCAAGAAATGTTACATGAACTTCGTTGTGGAAATTCACGATGAAGGCCTGCACGGAAGAGAGGCCATCGGTGAGGGCATTGAAATTACCACATTACTCAGCATCTGAAGCACTCGCAGACGTGGAACTTTCTACCTTTAAGGATAGAAGGAACTCTGTAACAGAATATTGTTTCTCGCTGATTCCTTGTAAGTTAAAGCGAAAATGTTCCACGTGGAACATTTCTGTGGTTAAAGAAACAGTTTAAGTAGAATGACAAAAGAAGAAGAAAGACTTCAACGATTAAAGGTAATTGTCAACAGCTTGAGTGAGGAGCCAGGATGCTACCAGTATTTAGACAAGGATGGGAAGGTGATTTACGTGGGCAAAGCCAAGAACCTGAAACGGCGCGTCAGTTCCTATTTCAACAATTCACCAAAGAATCGCAAAACTCAAATTCTTGTCAGCAAAATCCAGGACATAAAATATGTCGTGGTTCCAACTGATGAAGATGCCCTTATTCAGGAGAACAACCTGATAAAGGAGCATCAGCCCTTCTATAACATTCTTCTTAAAGACGGAAAAACCTACCCTTCAGTCTGCATCACGAATGAATATCTGCCAAGAGTTATCAAGACGCGCAATATTGACAAAAAGCTCGGAAACTACTACGGACCTTTCAGTCACGCAGGAACCTTGAATGCCATGATGGAACTCATCGGCAAACTATACCATGTTCGCCTTTGCCACACCACCATTAGCCAAGAGAAAATGGAGCAAGGCAAAGTGAAGAAATGCTTATACTATGACATAGGCAAATGTAAAGCCCCCTGCATCGGACTTCAACCACGCGAAGAATACATTCAGCAAATAGACGAAATTAAAGAGATTCTGAGTGGTAACACACGCCAACTTTGCCAAAAACTATTAAATGAGATGGAAGCACTGGCTGAGCAAGAACGCTTTATGGAGGCAGAAAGGGTGAAGCAGAAGTATTTACTCGCTAAAGATTTTGACAGTAAGAGCAGGGTGATTACCAGTACGAACCAAAACATCGATGTATTCAGCATTGAGGATGACGAAAACAAAGCCTTCGTAAATTACATGCACGTTGTGAACGGATGTATCACGCGTGTATTTACGAACGAATACAAAAAGCGGATGGACGAAACGGCAGAAGATATTCTTTCGTTAGCCATCGTGGACATGAGGGAAAAGTATGGGGTGGAATCGAAAGAAATTGTTGTGCCATTCGAATTAGATTTCACCTTGAAAGATGCATCTTTTATTGTACCCAAAGCTGGAGACAAAAAGAAATTACTGCTACTGTCTGAATCGAATGTAAGGCAGTATCGATTAGATGCGCTAAAACAAGCTCAGCGTTTGAATCCCGACCAACGCAATGTAAATATTCTGAAAGAACTACAGAGAAAGCTGAAACTGGAGAAAATTCCGATGTGCATTGAATGCTTCGACAACTCAAACATCATGGGGCAAGACGCTGTGGCTGGATGTGTAGTTTTCATTGGAGGACGAAAATCGAAAAATGATTACCGAAAATACAACATCAAATCGGTTATTGGTCCTGATGATTATGCGTCGATGAGCGAAGTGGTATATAGGAAATATAGTCGTGCCATTGCAGAAGAAACTCCCCTACCCGATTTGATTATTACGGATGGTGGCAAAGGGCAAATGGAGGTGGTGAGAAAAGTAATAGAGGATCAACTGCACCTAACGATTCCCATAGCAGGATTGGCAAAGGACAGTCATCATCGCACTAACGAACTCTTATTTGGCTTTCCTGCACAGGTCGTAGGCATTGAAATGGACAGCCCTCTGTTCAAACTTCTCACGCAAATACAAGACGAGGTACACCGATTTGCCATCAGTTTCCACAAGCAAAAACGCGCCAAGCACACAACCGAATCGGAATTGGATGCCATCAAGGGGATTGGCAGAGCAACAAAAACACTACTTCTGAAGAAATTCAAGAGTCTAAAACGAATTAAAGAAGCTGATTTTGAATCACTTGCAGAAGTCGTAGGCAAATCAAAAGCGGAATTGATTATTCAAGCATTCAAAGAATAAGTAAATAAAATGATAAAAGCATGAGAGCAGTTATACAAAGAGTGACGAAAGCATCGGTAACGATTGGAGGAGAACTAAAGTCTTCTATCAGCAAAGGCTATTTAGTACTTTTAGGATGCGAAAACTCTGACAATGAAGAAGATATAGAGTGGCTTGCTAAGAAAATATGCCACCTTCGTGTGTTTGACGACGAAAATGGTGTAATGAACAAATCCATCCTGAACGTGGAGGGAGAGATATTGGTGGTAAGCCAATTCACACTCTGGGCAAGCTACAAGAAAGGCAACCGCCCTTCGTATCTGAGAGCTGGAAGCCATGAGTTGACAATACCCCTTTACGAGCGATTCTGCGAGGTTTTAGCAAAGGAGTTAGGCAGACCCATTGCAACAGGAGAATTTGGGGCAGAAATGCAGGTAGAACTACTGAATGATGGTCCTGTCACCATCTGCATGGATACAAAAAATAAAGAATAAAGAAAAGATATGGAAGAAAACAAGTATTATGAGATTCTGAACAAATATGATTTAGAACTCGATGACGAAAAGGTGAAACGTCAAGTGAGCACCCTGCTCAAAGAGCACTTACAGGAAAACAAAACGAAGGCGGTCATGCAGTTCTTGCTGAACAGCGTTGAACTCACCACGCTGAATACAACAGACAATGAAGACAGCGTGCTTCGGTTTGTAGAAAAAGTGAATAAATTTGATGATGTTTATCCAGAATTAGGGCATGTTGCTACAGTATGCGTATATCCTAATTTTGCAAAAATCTGCCACGATACACTTGAAAATGACGAAATAGAAATAGCATGCGTGTCGGGTAGTTTCCCATCGGCTCAAACTTTCATGGAAGTAAAGATTGCAGAAACGGCATTGGCATTGAAAGATGGAGCTACGGAGATTGACATGGTCATTCCTGTGGGTAAATTTCTGGCAGGTGACTATGAAGGAATGTGCGATGAAATCGGAGAAATGAAAGCGTTGTGTGGAGATAAAAAACTGAAAACGATTTTGGAAACAGGTTGCTTAAAGAGTGCTTCAAATATTAAGAAAGCGAGCATTTTGGCTATGTATGCAGGGGCTGACTACATCAAGACATCGACAGGCAAACTGGAGCCTGCTGCCACTCCTGAAGCAGCTTTTGTGATGTGCCAAGCCATTAAGGAGTACAACGAACTAACGGGCATACAGATAGGATTCAAACCTGCTGGCGGCATGAAAACAGTGGAAGATGCGCTTACATACTACACCATTGTGAAAGAGGTGTTGGGAGAGAAATGGCTAACGAATCAGTATTTGCGACTTGGAACAAGCTCGCTTGCCAATAAAATCCTATCGGAAATTGAAGGGAAAGAAATCAAGTTCTTCTAAACCATATACGTTCAGAAGGTGCGAGCAATGACGTAATCAACGTATTGGAGAAGAGCTTGCTTGACAGGTGAATCGGGATAGATGTGAAGAATATCGCTGGCTTTCTGAGCATATTGGTTCATCACCTTTTCGGCATATTCTATCCCTCCATTCTCTTTGGTAAACTGAACCAAAAGGGCTATTTCTTCGTGAGAAACAGAATGCTGTTTCACCTTACGGGCAATTGCCATCATCTGCTCATCGCCGGTAGAAAGAAGGGCATGAATGAGAGGGAGAGTTAACTTTCCCTCTTTTATATCATTGCCTGTTGGCTTCCCTATTTCAGCATCTTGCTGATAATCGAATATATCATCCCGAATCTGAAAACAAATTCCTATATATTCTCCAAAGTCTCTCATTCGTTGAACACATGCTTCATCGGCTCGAACAGAAAGAGCACCAGCTTCGGCACATGCCGAGAACAAAGCTGCAGTCTTATTACGAATAATGTCAAAATAAACAGATTCATCGATAGATTGATTATCAACATTATTCAACTGCAACAGCTCGCCATTAGCCAAATTCTGCGCTGCAATGGAGAGGATTTCAATCAGATGGGTACTATGAGTCTTAGACGCACATAAAAGCGCATTAGCCAAGATGAAATCGCCAGACAGAACAGCCACCTGATTCCCCCAAGCTCTATTGACTGATTGTTGTCCACGACGCTCTTCGCTTTCATCAACCACATCGTCATGCACCAGGCTTGCTGTATGAAAAAACTCGAACGTTGCCGCAGTGTAAAGGGTACTATCGGTAATTTCGCCGTTTAATAATTTAGCAGAAAGTATGGTAAGCATTGGGCGCATCATCTTCCCCCTTCTTTGACTGATGCCATTAAGCACTTTACTCAAAATGGGGTTGGAGTGTACAAGATAGGAATCAAATACTTTTTTGTATTGATCCAACTCTGCCTCAATTGGCTTTCTGATTTGTTGCAATGCGACCATGTTTTTGATTTTCGGATGCAAAGGTAGTGAAGAATTGGGAATTAGGAATTAGAAATGAAGGATTTTTTGCGCCATCAACCGTTTTTTCGTTGAAAAAAAGATAAATTCTAATGACTATTTCTGAATTTATAATAAAATGACTACCTTTGTGAATTAATCCAACAAAGAACATGAAAAAGCTTTTCCTTCTCGATGCCTATGCATTGATCTACCGTGCATATTATGGCTTCATCAAAAACCCACGCATCAATAGCAAGGGTGAAAACACTTCTGCCGTTTTGGGATTTGTCAATACACTTGAAGAGATTCTCAATAAAGAGAATCCTGAATATATTGGTGTGGCTTTTGACCCTCATGGACCCACATTTCGCCATGATGCCTACCCTGAATACAAAGCTCAGCGTGAAGAAACACCAGAGGGAATTCGATTTGCTGTCCCCATCATTAAAGATATACTCAAAGCCTACCGCATTCCTGTATTGGAAGTGAAAGGCTATGAAGCCGATGATGTGATAGGTACATTAGCAAAACAAAGCGAATCGATCGAGGAAATTGAAACATACATGATGACACCCGACAAAGACTATGGGCAATTGGTGGCAAAGAATGTGAAAATGTATAAACCACGATTTGACGGTGGATTCGACATTTGGGGAGAAAAGGAAGTGATGGAGAAATATGGCATCAGCAACACCAAACAAGTAATTGACCTTTTAGGGTTGATGGGCGACTCGGCTGACAACTATCCAGGTTGTCCTGGTGTGGGCGAGAAAACTGCTATAAAACTCATCAACGAGTTTGGTAGCATTGAGAACCTTCTGAACAATACTGACAAATTGAAAGGGGCAATCAAGACAAAAGTGGAAAGTCACATAGAGGACATCAAAATGTCAAGATTCTTGGCAGAAATTAAAACTGATGCTCCCATCACCTTAGAATTGGAAAATCTGAAACGTGATTCGATTGATGAGGATTTGCTAAAGGACATTTTTGAAAGACTCGAATTTCGAACTCTCATGCGAAAGAAATTAGGAGGGAGAGAAAGAGAAGAAGACTCGACAACGCATCCTACTGCAACTACGAAGAAAAAAAATAGAAAAGAAGAAAATGGAGACTTGTTTAGCGGTGACTTGTTCGGAACTACCCCTTCAAACACAAAAGAGATAGAAAACGAGCAAAAAAATGAGGCGAATTTCACCAACAAGGGGCAAGAAACTTTATTTTCTTCAAATCTGAGCGACATTAGCAACACTCCACATCAATATCATCTTATTGATTCGGAGGATGGTAGAAAGAATTTAGTTGCAAAATTGTTGACTTCGAAATTTGTCTCATTAGACACAGAAACAACTTCGGTCGATGCCATGTCGGCAAAATTGGTCGGTCTAAGCTTCTCCATCCAAGAAGGTGAGGCATTTTACGTACCAATCCCCTATCATGAAGCATGGACAGGCAATGACTTTGAAGAAGCGTTAAAGATTGTTAATGAATTCAAGGAGATCTATGAATCGACCCAAATTCTTAAAATTGGACAGAACATCAAATACGATATGCTGGTATTGGGTAATTACGGCATTCAAGTGGAAGGAAAGATGTTCGACACGATGATAGCACATTATATCATCGCACCCGAGTTGAGACACGGGATGGATTATCTGGCGGAAGTGTATCTGAAATATAAGACCATTCACATCGACGCACTCATTGGCACAGGTAAGAAACAACGCTCCATGCACGAGCTTGCGCCCCAAGAGGTTTATGAATATGCGGCAGAAGATGCTGATGTAACTTTGAAACTGAAAACAGTATTAGATAAAGAGCTTCATGAGAAAGGACTCTTCAAACTATTCGAAGAAGTGGAAATGCCGTTGGTTGCTGTATTGGCCAGAATGGAAAGAAATGGAGTTAGAATTGATGAGGCAGCGCTGGCAGAAACATCAAAGACATTTTCTGAACGTATGAACAGCATCGAACGAGAGATTCGCGAAATTGCCGGCCAAGAATTAAATATCAGTTCACCTAAACAAATCGGGGAACTTCTTTTCGATCGCCTCAAGATAGACACGAAGGCTAAAAAAACCAAAACGGGACAATATGTGACGGACGAAGCCACTTTACTCGCTCTGAAGAGCAAGCACCCCATTGTTGAAAAGATTCTTGACTATAGAGGGTATAAGAAGTTACTCTCTACCTACATAGACGCACTACCGCAGTTGGTAAATCCTCGAACTGGACATATCCACACCTCTTTTAATCAAGCCGTAACAGCAACGGGGCGACTGTCGTCCAGCAATCCCAATCTACAGAACATTCCCATTCGCGACGAGAACGGAAAAGAGGTGCGCAAGGCTTTCATCCCCGATGAAGGAGAACTCTTCTTCTCTGCCGATTACAGCCAGATTGAACTGCGCCTCATGGCTCACCTCAGCCAAGATAAGAATATGGTGGAAGATTTCAACAGTGGACACGATATCCATCAGGCTACGGCAGCCAAGATTTTCAAAGTACCTCTAATAAATGTTACAAGCGACATGCGCAGAAAAGCCAAAACCGCCAATTTTGGTATCATTTACGGTATCTCTGCCTTCGGATTAGCAGAAAGGATGGAGGTGAGCCGCAATGAGGCAAAACAACTCATCGACGACTACTTCGCCACCTATCCTGCAGTGAAAGAATACATGGATAACAGCATTGAAAAGGCTCGTCAATTAGGCTATACAGAAACATTACTGGGCCGTCGCTGCCAACTGCCCGACATCAACTCGCGCAACGCCGTAGTGAGGGGGTATGCGGAGCGAAATGCCATCAATGCACCCATTCAAGGAACGGCAGCCGACATCATCAAGGTAGCCATGATTCGCATCGATCGTCGAATGAAGGAAGAAGGCTTGCACTCAAAAATGATTCTGCAAGTACACGACGAACTGAACTTCTCCGTTGTGCAAGAAGAAAAAGAACGTCTGCAAGCATTGGTCATCGAAGAAATGCAAAATGCCATCCATCTTTCAGTGCCTCTCATAGCCGATTGCGGATGGGGCGAGAACTGGTTAGCAGCACACTGATGAAACGATTTCAAATCTTTTACATAGTATTGCTACTCCTATGCGCAAGCTCACTCAGAGCGCAGCAGAGTTTTAGCACAATGTCCTACAATGTAGAAAATGCTTTCGACACCATTCACGATGCAGGAAAGAACGACCTTGAATATTGTCCCGGAGGAGAAAGGAGATGGAACATGCCGAGGCTCTACAAAAAACTGAAAGGAGTGGGTAAAGTCATAGCGGCTGCCGACGAAAAACGCCCCATTGACTTGATTGGATTGTGCGAAGTAGAGAACGACACAGTACTTGAATATCTCACACATCGCACACCGCTCAGGAATATGGGATATAAGTACGTGATGACCCATTCAGACGACGAGCGAGGCATCGATGTCGCCCTACTCTACTCTCCCTTCACATTTCATCTGATGAACACACAAAGCATCAAACCAAACGCTCCCAAGCAACACACGCGCGACATTCTGCATGCTTGGGGAACGATTGCAAATGGCGACACCGTGGATGTTTATGTGGTTCATTTACCCTCAAAACGAGGCGGAGGTGAGGCGCAGACATTGAGCATGAACATTTGCCAACAACTCATAAGGAATGTGGATTCTGTCCGCACAAAACGTCAGCATCCCAACATCATTGTTATGGGCGATTTCAATGCCGAAACCCGTTCTCCACAGCTCAAACTCCTCACACGCAGCCACCACCTCATTGACCGCACCGCCAAACTCGAACCTGGCACCTACAAATACCAAGGTGAATGGTCCACCCTCGACCATATCTTCACCCACACCACCACCCTCTCCCACCAACAAACTCGCATCCTCACCCTACCCTTTCTGTTAGAACCCGACCCCACCAATGGTGGCGAGAAACCCAATCGCACCTATCTGGGTCCTGTCTATAAAGGTGGCCTCAGCGACCACCTGCCTGTTGTCAGTTCATTCAAAATCAAGCCAAAGACAGAAGATTAGCAGAGGATTTGCTTCTCCTCTACAGACATGGCGCATCCGTTGGGTAACTCTATTTACCCTCCTAAGTAAACATATTTTGAAAGTTTGAAATTATATTTTGCAACTTTCAAAATATATTTTGCAACTTTCAAATTTCACTTCTTCGGCGGACGAACAAATTTTTCTCCTCGGAAGAACCACAAAAGTATAATCATCATATAAACGCACAACCGTAAACCACATAACCGCGCAAGTTGCGCATTTGCAAAGTTTGAATAAAGAATTTTTGCATTTTGGGACGATACCTCCCTGAATCCCTATAACAATATGTTAATCAGTAAGTTTTAGAAGGGAGGTATGTACGAGATACCTCCCTCACGCCTCCCTTATACCTCCCTTATACCTCACTCTTTTTTTCGAACACGAATAACACGAATCTTCACGAATACCATTCGGTAGAAAAGCAAGATTCAAAGATTCATGGAGATTCGTGTTATTCGTGTTCGGGAAAATCAAAAATCACTATTCCTTGCGTTTACTTTAGGGAGGTATCAGGGAGGTATGAGGGAGATATAAGGGAGGTATCTGAGCTATACCTCACTTGCATAACCATCAGTAGATAAGCAAATTATAAAGAAAAAGTGAGGTATCGGCAAAAATACACATAATTCATTGAAAATAGAACAGGAGAGATAAGAATAATCATGAGCAAAGCGGTTTTCATGAAAGGCATTGCGTTAGCAAAATGCCCATGAAAAGCTGTAACGCTATACTTGTCTCCTACCAATCTTTGCCCTTCATCCGATTTTTTCAGCCTTTTCCTTTGTTAGTTCGCATTTAAGTTGTACATTTGCAATTGTTTTCTTGCCGAAGTCCGCTTTTGGGCGGGATTGAGGGAGAGAACCTTTGTACATAAAAGGCGTTACTTGCGCTTTGTGCTTGACGTTTCGGAATCTGGCAATTCCATCTATCTGTCAAACCCAAAGCAACAATGGCGCCCACATGGTGTATATAATAAGACATTCAGCAAATAGTCCTTATTGACTCTTTGCCCATTGTCATTATATATACAATGCGTGGGCTTCGGCGTTGCTCGTTCAGACAGATAGGGCAATGCCAGAGCCTCGAAACGTGGGACGAGCAATAGGACTTGAACTCTCACGCATTTTTTGTATATATGAATCATTTAATATTTACTTACTCGCCAAGTTCGGGAGTCGCGCGGCAAAAAACGTATGAAATATGAAAATATCATGTAGTATTGAACATGAGCGCTTGGCTCTTGGATTTGATGATGTTCGTTTCATCTACATCGAAGGTACTTCTTATGCACCGTCACAAACATTTTTTGTGAAAAAAGAAGATTTTTATGGACGCGATGATATGTCAGTTGAAGAGAAGAATAATGCGTTGAAGGCAATCGATGCATACAACGCAAAAAATGCTTGGCAAATCGCCTTTGTGAGTGACTAAAATGAATAGAATGTAATGGCTGTGGATACTCTATACTTCCCCTACGGACAGTAAATTTAATTATTATATCAGCCTACAAATTCAAAAGAGATGATGGAACACGGTGAATTAAGAGAATTCTCTCCACAAGCTGTGGAAATTCTCAAAGAGATAAAGATAATATGGAGTAAATTACAAAAAGAGCCATATGGCACTTATGTTACAGGTGAAATATATCTTTCTCCAAGTTCGGCAAATTATGTATATAATGTTGAAGAACTTGGAAAACTCTGTGATGAAACTTCAAACCGCTTCTTGACGGAATCGCAACAACTCTTTCATACGATAAATAAGGAAGTGGTATATGTAAAACATTACCACTATGATTCACGGAAAAGTCGGGGTAAGAATAATGCGGATTTATCTGATTTTATGCGTAAAGCAAATGACCAAATCGCATTAGATTTGTTTTCCATTTTCCAGTTAACAGATATTCTCTGAATGATATTTATTTAGTAATGACAAAAAAATAGAGCTATGATACGTTATATTTTAAAATGTTCAATGATTATTATGTCGATGCTGACATCATTGAAAACTTATGCATTTGTCGGAGAGGCTATGATTGATGGAATACAATATTATATTGTTACCAAAGGAAAAACTGCCACCGTTATTGGATACGAGAAAGCTCGCTCAGGTTATGAACTTGTTGATATTGTAATACCTTCTACGATTGAATATGACGGTGTCATCTGCAATGTTGTTAAAATACAAAGCAGGGCTTTTGCATATGATGGGTATAAAAGTTCTGGTCATGATGGCAGCTTCATAAAAAGTGTTACAATAGGGAGTGGAATCAAGGAGATTGGTGAAAGAGCATTTGAAAACTGTTACAAATTGATTACTGTAACATTCTCAAACACAGATTCTTTACATATTGGTAAAAGTGCTTTTAAAAAGTGTCTTAGTTTGGATGCTGTTCATGTATCAGATATAGGCAATTGGTTGAAAATATTTTTTGAAGATGAACAGAGTAATCCTTTAAGGGCTCCTCATGATGTCGGGGGAACAGGAAAAAGCGAATTGTTTCTCAAAGGAAAAGTTGTAAAAAATCTCAGTATTCCTTATGGCGTAGTTTCTATAAATCCATACGCTTTTGAGTATTGTGAAAGTTTGGAGTCTATCACAATTCCCAACACAGTCACATCTATTGGCACATTTGCTTTTTACTTTTGTCACAATGTAGAGAAAATAGTTCTTCCCCCAAGTCTTACGTCTATTGCGTATGGCGGCGTGGATTTTATGGCATATAACAGATCAGTACATGTGTATATTACAGACTTGGTAAGTTTTTGTAATATGTTGACTCAGGGAAGGTTTATAACCTCTTCTTTATTTCTATATCTCAATGGAAAAGAAATTAAGGAACTGATTATTCCAAACAATATACAAGAATTGAGAAGTGTTTGTTTTCAGAATATGGATGGAATAACAAAGATAACCATTCCCAATAGTGTTGTCTCAATCGAACAGGGAGCATTCGGGTATAATCATGAATTGTTGTCCGTTGTAATCAACTGCCCAAATGTAGGGGATTACAATTTTCAATACTGTGGTAAATTGAAATCCGTAACAATTGGGGAAAATTGTGAAACAATTGGAAATAATTCGATGTATCATTGTCCTGAGCTTACTGATGTGTATTGTTTTGCGAAGACACCACCATTCTGCAAAAGCGCAGTCTTTCATGACTGTGAAATTCAATATGCCACGCTTCATGTACCAGACCAATTTATTCAGATGTATCAGAGTACTTCCCCTTGGAATCGTTTTGGGAATATTATAGCTCTGACCGAAAGCGAAATGGCAGATGTAAAAGATCTCAAAGCCAACCAAGAAAGTACGAATTCAACAGCTTTTTATAGCCTTGATGGGCAATATCATAAGGACTTACAGAAAGGCCTCAACATCATCCGCTATTCTGATGGTACGACCAAAAAAGTACTGGTGAAATAAACCACAGAATCTTGCGCTAAAGAGCCGTTCGCAATAACTTGCGTGCGGCTCTTTATTGTATGAGAATGGGAGTGCTTTCCCCCTCAGAATGTGAATAAATGTTTTTTTTGAGGGGGAAAGGACGAATAAACAAGAAAAAAATCGTACCTTTGCCCCAAATTTGCGTTTTATAATGGTTACAATCAAGAAAGTAGAGACAAAGAAGGAACTGAAACAGTTCATTCGCTTCAATTACGAAATGTATAAAAACAACGCCTATTCTGTGCCCGATTTGTACGAGGATATGCTGAACACGTTTTCGGAAAAGAACCCAGCGATGGACTTTTGCGAGGCTGAGTATTTCATGGCTTACAAGGACGGGAAGCTGGTGGGGCGAGTGGCTGCCATCATCAACAAGAAGGCTAATGCCACGTGGAACCTGAAGAACGTACGATTCGGATGGATTGACTTTGTGGATGACGAGGAGGTGAGCGAGGCGCTACTGAAAGCTGTGGAAGACTGGGGGCGCGAAAAGGGAATGGACACCATCCAGGGGCCATTGGGATTCACCGACATGGATGCTGAAGGCATGCTGATAGAGGGTTTTGAGGAACTCTCCACAATGGCCACCATCTACAACTACCCCTACTACCAACATCATGTGGAGCGGCTGGGCTTTGAAAAGGATGCCGACTGGGTGGAACTGCTGATGACGGTGCCCAAAGAGACGGGCTTGCCTGAGCGACTGAAGCGCGTGGCAGAGATTGTGATGAAGAAATATGACCTCCACATCAAGAAATACACCTCGGCCAAGAAGATTGCCAAAGAATATGGGCAGGAAATCTTCACCCTCATCAACGAAGCTTTCAAACCGCTCTTCGGATACAGCGAGTTGAGTCAGAAACAGATAGACCACTATGTGAAGATGTATTTGCCTGTGCTCGACTTGAAACTGGTGAGCCTTGTCACCGAGGCAAACGGTCGCTTGGTGGCAGTGGGCATCTCCATGCCCTCTATGTCAGAAGCACTGCAAAAGGCAAAGGGAAAGCTGATGCCCTTCGGTTGGTGGCATTTGTTGAAGGCACTTAAAATCAAGAAGCCCAAAGTGCTCGACCTGATGCTGGTGGGCGTACTGCCCGAATACCAAAGCAAAGGTGTCAACTCCATCCTTTTCTACGACCTGCTCCCCATCTACATTTCGGAAGGTTACGACTATGTGGAAACCAATCCTGAACTGGAATCGAACGACAAGGTGCAGCAACAGTGGATTTATTTTGAGCGCAGACAGCACAAGCGCAGAAGGTGTTACAAGAAGACAATCAAATGACCATGCACACGTAGTGTGAGGACTTGAAACAATGATGGAAGAACTAAACCTAAACAATAACACCCCCGAAGCGAACTATGGCGACGCCAACATCATCACGCTGACAGGTGTTGAACACATCCGCCTCCGTCCTGGCATGTACATTGGCCGTTTGGGCGACGGAAGCCATGCGGAAGACGGCATCTACGTGCTCCTCAAGGAGATAGTCGATAACAGTATCGACGAATTTAAGATGCAAGCCGGAAAGCGCATAGAGGTGGAGGTGCAAAACAACTTGTCCGTCACTGTGCGCGACTATGGCCGAGGGATTCCGCAAGGAAAGATGATTGAAGCCGTATCCATTCTCAACACAGGTGGGAAATACGACTCCAAGGCATTCCAGAAATCCATAGGCCTGAACGGTGTGGGCACCAAGGCGGTGAATGCTCTATCGACTCGCTTCGAAGTGAGGAGTTATCGCGACGGAGTGGTGCGTACAGCCGTGTTTGAGAAAGGAAAACTGGTGGATGACAAGACAGAGAAGACCACTGAAGAGAACGGGACGTTCATCTACTTCGAGCCAGACAACACCCTCTTCCTCAACTACAAGTTCCAGGACGAGTTTGTCAGCAACATGCTGCGCAACTACACCTACTTGAACACTGGCCTGGAAATCTACTACAACGGCAGTCGCATCGTGAGCCGAAACGGACTGAAGGACCTGCTGAAAGACACGATGGACACCCGCCCTCTCTACGACATCATCCACCTGAAAGGCGACGACATAGAGATTGCATTTACGCACACCAACCAGCAATATGGCGAGGAATACCACTCCTTTGTCAACGGGCAGCACACCATCCAGGGAGGCACACACCAGAGTGCTTTCAAGGAGCACATTGCCCGCACCATCAAGGAGTTCTACGGCAAGAACTACGAGTACAGCGATATCCGCTCCGGCATCATCGCTGCCATCGCCATCAATGTGCAGGAACCACAGTTTGAATCGCAAACCAAAATCAAGCTCGGCTCCCTCACCATGGAACCCAACGGAGGCATCAGCGTGAACAAGTTCGTGGGCGATTTCGTGAAAACGGAGGTGGATAACTTTCTCCACAAAAACCTGGACATTGCCGAAATTATTGAAGAGAAAATCAAAGAGAACGAGCGCGACCGCAAGGCCATAGCAGGCGTGACCAAACTGGCTCGCGAACGAGCCAAAAAAGCTAACTTGCACAACCGCAAACTGCGCGACTGCAAAATACACCTCAACGACCCCAAGGGCGACTTGAAGGAGGAAAGCTCCATCTTCATCACCGAGGGCGATTCGGCCAGCGGAAGCATCACCAAAAGCCGCGACGTGATGACCCAAGCCGTCTTCTCCCTACGCGGAAAACCGCTCAACTCCTACGGCCTGACCAAAAAGGTGGTGTATGAGAACGAAGAGTTTAACCTGCTCCAAGCAGCCCTCAACATTGAGGACGGCATCGACGGGCTCCGCTACAACAAGGTCATTGTGGCCACCGATGCCGATGTCGATGGCATGCACATCCGCTTGCTCATGATCACCTTCTTCCTCCAGTTCTTCCCCGAACTCATCCGCACGGGCCACGTCTATATCCTCCAAACTCCCCTCTTCCGCGTGCGCAATCGCAAAAAGCGCATCAAGAAGGCCGTTTTGGAAGAATACATGAAGAATCATCCCGACAGCAAGGGAGACTTCATCACCCTCTATTGCTACAATGAAGAAGAGCGTCACAAAGCCATCGAAATGCTAAGTCCCGAGCCTGAAATCACCCGGTTTAAAGGACTGGGCGAAATCTCACCCGACGAGTTCAAGAACTTCATTGGTCCCGACATCCGCCTGGAAACCGTGACGCTGCGCAAAACCGACCAGGTGAAGGAGCTGCTCGAATACTACATGGGCAAGAACACGATGGAGCGCCAAAACTTCATCATCAACAACCTCGTCATTGAAGAAGACAAACCCGAGGAGGACACAGAACTGGCCGAGGAGGATGAATCAGAAGAAAAGGCATCGGAACAGAAAGAATAGCCAAAATGTCTTTCGCCAAACACGAAGAGATAGCCCCTCAAAATAAACAAATGAGCATGAGCAAGAAAGCCATCTTTGCAGGGAGTTTCGACCCCTTCACCATAGGACACAAAAACATCGTGGATCGCGCCCTACAGAGCGTGGCCGACGAAGTAGTCATTGCCATAGGCATCAATAACGAGAAGAAATGCATGTTCTCGCTCAAAGAACGTCAGCAAGCCATTCGCCAAGTTTATCTGGACGAACCCCGAGTGAGCGTGGAGGCCTACGAGGGGCTGACCACCGACTTTGCCCAAAGGATTGGCGCCGACTATTTGCTGCGAGGGGTGAGAAGCGTGAAGGACTTTGAGTATGAGCGCGATATGGCAGAAGTAAACCATCGGCTCACAGGCATCGAAACCGTCCTGCTCTTCACCGCTCCCGAACTTGCCTGCATCAGTTCGAGCACTGTGCGTGAACTCATTTCATATCACCAAAACGTTAAAAACTATTTGCCATGAACAGAATCATGAAAAAGGCACTCCTCGCCTCCCTTGCATACATCTGCACCCTACCCCTTGCAGCACAACGCGTCAACTCCGACCTCGATGCCCAACTCCGCAAGTTCGTCATCGTAGAAAGTGCCATCAGCCAGCTCTATGTAGATACCGTCAACATAGGCAAAATGACTGAAGATGCCATCCGTGGCATGCTGGCAGAACTCGACCCCCACTCCACCTACACTCCCGCCAAAGAAGTGCAGAGCCTTAACGAACCCCTCAACGGTTCCTTCGAAGGCATCGGCGTACAGTTCAACATGCAGGAGGACACCCTTGTAGTCATCCAGCCCGTCAGCGGAGGCCCTTCCGAAAGGGTCGGAATCCTTGCCGGCGACAAGATTGTCAACGTCAACGACACCGCCATCGCTGGTGTGAAAATGAGCCGCGAGGAAATCATGAAGCGCCTCCGCGGACCCAAAAACACCAAAGTGCGCCTTGGCATCATCCGCCGAGGAGTCAAAGGCATACAGCACTTCACCGTCACTCGCGACAAAATTCCCGTCTATACCATCGATGCCGCCTACATGATTGATTCCACCACCGGCTACATACGCATCAGCAGCTTTGGAAGCACCACCAACACCGAATTTATCAAGGCCTCCACACAGTTACTGGCATCGGGAATGAAAGACCTCATCATCGACCTTCAAGGCAACGGAGGAGGCTATCTGCAAGCCGCAGTTGACCTCTCCAACCAGTTCCTCGACAACAACGAGATGATTGTCTATACAGAGGGACGTGCCACAGGACGACACGAATACCACGCCGAAAAAGGCAAGATGCACATCAACAAAATAGTCATCCTTGTCGATGGATATACGGCTTCGGCAGCTGAAATTCTTTCTGGAGCCATCCAGGACAACGACCGAGGCATCATCGTGGGCCGACGCACCTTTGCCAAAGGACTGGTGCAACGCCCCATCGACCTGCCCGACGGGTCGCTCATCCGGCTCACCGTTGCCCACTATTACAGCCCCATTGGCCGATGCTTCCAAAAGCCCTACGTGAAAGGCGACAAGAAGAAATACGACATGGACATGCTCGACCGCCTCAACAGCGGCGAACTGATGAGTGCCGACAGCATCCACTTCCCCGATTCGCTCAAATATACCACCCCGGGCGGACGCATCGTCTATGGCGGAGGTGGCATCATGCCCGATGTTTATGTGCCGCTTGACACCACCATCTACACCCGCCTACACCGCGAACTCTCAGCCAAAAGCTGCATCACCACCACGGTGCTCAAATGGATAGACCTCAACCGCAAGAGCATGATGAAAGAATATGACGTGGAGCAATACCGCAAGGCACGTGCACGCCAAACCGAAGGCAAGACCTTCGAAGCCCAAGACCTCCGCACAGGTTTCGAACGCTTCAAGCAAAGTTTCTCTGTACCCCAAGACATGATGGACATGCTCATCGCCAAGGCCAAGGAAGAAAAGATAGAATACACCGATTCGGCTTTCCAAGCCACTCTCCCACTCCTTCGTGTGCAGATGAAAGCCCTTGTAGCTCGCGACCTCTGGGACATGTCGGAATACTTCGAAATCATCAATCCCACCACCGAAATCTACAAGCAAGGCCTGAAAGCCATCAAGGACGAAGAACTTTTCAGAAACATACGCACCAACTGATATAATAAGTCACGAAACATACGCACCAACCGAAATGATAAGTTACAATGTTGAAGGAGTTCGGATGCCTGCAATCCGCCGACGCGACACCAGCGCTTGGATCAAAGCAGTTGCTGCCACCTATGGCAAGCAAGTAGGCAGCATTGCCTACATCTTCTGCAACGACGACAAAATACTGGAGGTCAACCAACAATACCTCCAGCACGATTACTACACCGACATCATCACCTTCGACTACTGCGAGGACGAGCTCCTCCTGGGACACAAAGACACCATCTCGGGCGACCTCTTCATCAGCCTCGACACCGTGCGCTCCAATGCCGAACAGCAAGGCACCACTTACGATGAAGAACTGCACCGTGTCATCATCCACGGCATTCTTCACCTCTGCGGCATCAACGACAAAGGCCCAGGTGAACGCGAAATCATGGAAACCGCCGAAAACCGAGCCCTCTCCCTTCTCAAAAAAACATAGGACCTATAAGTCCTATAAGACCCATAGGACCCATAAGCCCCATCAAAAAAACTATAACCCCCAACCGACAATGAAAATCTTCCAGCACGTAGCCGACATCGGCAACCTCAAACAAGCCCTTGACGAGGCTTTCGAAATTAAACAAAACCGTTACAAATACCAAGAGTTGGGCAAGAACAAAACCGCCATGCTCATCTTCTTCAACAACTCGCTGCGCACACGCCTCTCCACCCAAAAGGCAGCTCTCAACCTCGGCATGAACGTCATCGTGCTCGATGTCAACCAGGGAGCCTGGAAACTGGAAACCGAGCGTGGAGTCATCATGGAGGGCGACAAGAGCGAGCATCTCCTCGAAGCCATCCCCGTCATGGGCTGCTACTGCGACATCATCGGGGTGCGCTCCTTCGCACGCTTCGAGTCGCGCAAGGACGATTACGAAGAGAAAATCCTCAACCAGTTCATCAAATACAGCGGACGCCCCGTCTTCTTCATGGAGAGTGCCACCGTCCATCCTCTCCAGGCTTTTGCCGACCTCATCACCATTGAGGAATACAAAAACAGGACCCTCATCGAACCCAACCCCCTCTTTGGAGGAAAGGCCATCCAGCGCTCCCCCAATCCACGCCCCAAGGTGGTGCTCTCCTGGGCACCCCACCCCAAGGCTTTGCCACAGGCCGTACCCAACTCTTTTGCCGAATGGATGAATGCCGCCGATGTTGACCTGGTAGTCACCCACCCTGAGGGATATGAACTCGACCCACAGTTTGTAGGCGATGCACATGTGGAATACGACCAAATGAAAGCCTTTGAAGGAGCCGACTTCATTTACGGAAAAAACTGGAGTTGCCCAGGCGTAACCCGCCCCGAAGACTACGGCAAAGTATTAGGCGATTACCACGACTATGCCGACTGGACCATCTCCAACCGACAAATGGCAGTAACAAACAATGCATTCTTTATGCACTGTCTGCCCGTGCGCCGCAACATGATTGTGACCGACGATGTAATTGAGGCACCCACCTCCATTGTCATTCCCGAGGCAGCCAACCGTGAAATCTCTGCCACAGTGGTGCTCAAGAGAATTTTGGAAGCATTATAGGACCCATAAGACCCATAGGACCCATAGGACTCATAGGACTCATAAGTCTCATAAGAAAAAGGCTGCAATCAACTTGCAGCCTTTTTCTTTGCATTTATCATGCACCACGTTCCCAGAATGACAAACGGAATGCTGAGCAACTGCCCCATGTCTAACAGCATGCCTTGCTCAAAATCAACCTGCTCCTTCTTCAAAAACTCGATGAAGAAACGGAAGGTGAATATGGTCACGAGGCAGAAACCGAAATAAAAGCCCGTTCCAGCGGCTATAGGCGACTTTTCCGACGCTCCCTTTACCTTGTACCACCTCCAGTAAATAAACGCCTGAACGGCGAAAATAAACAAGTAAGCAATGGCTTCGTAGAGTTGAGCAGGATGGCGAGGAACAGGCATGCCATCTACCAAAGATTCGCGACTGTGGAAAATAAAAGCCCAAGCAACATCCGTTGTCTTGCCCACTATCTCCGAGTTCATCAAGTTGCCCAAACGGATAAGACTTGCCATCGGAGGCACAGCAATGGCCACGTTGTCCAGCACAGCCCAGGTCTTCACCTTGGTTTTTCGGCAATAAAGAGCCATGCCAACAATCAGCCCTATTGCTCCTCCATGCGAAGCCAAGCCTTCGTAACCCGTAAATTTCCAGTGGCCATCAGGCATCAAGTGGGCAGGAACAAACATCTCGATAAAGCCTGTCAAACTGCCTAAATAGTAAGCAGGCTCATAGAACAAACAATGCCCCAAGCGTGCCCCAATGAGCACTCCCAGGAAACAGTAAAAGAACAAAGGCTCAAATTTCTCGTCTTCAATTCTCTGCTGTTTATAGAGCCGTTGCACAATAAGGTAGGCCACCATGAAGCCTACGCACCAAAGGAGCCCGTACCATCTGACGCTGAAAGAGCCGATGGAGAAGACTTCTACTGAAGGTTGCCAGTCAATAAAAAGTGTGAGCATAATTGGGTGGGGGTTTTGTGGGACTTATATGACCTATGAGACCCATAGGACCCATAGGACTTATACATTAAACCTAAAGTGCATGATGTCGCCGTCTTGAACCACATAGTCTTTGCCTTCTACACCCAGTTTGCCGGCTTCGCGGACAGCGGCTTCACTGCCATACTTGATGTAATCGTCGTACTTGATGACTTCGGCGCGGATAAATCCTTTCTCAAAATCGGTGTGAATCACCCCTGCGCACTGCGGAGCTTTCCACCCTTTCCTCACGGTCCAAGCTTTCCCCTCCATTTCACCAGCGGTGATGAAGGTCTGTAAGTTGAGCAACGAATAGATGGCCTTGATGAGGCGGTTGCAACCACTTTCCTCCAAGCCCATATCCTCCAGAAACATCTGCTTCTCTTCGTAGCTTTCCAACTCGGCTATGTCAGCCTCAGTTTGCGCACTGATGACCATCAACTCAGCATTCTCGCCTTTGATGGCTTCGCGCACCCTATCCACGTAGGCATTACCCGTCTTGGCACTTGCATCATCTACGTTGCACACATAAAGCACTGGTTTAGTGGTGAGCAAGAACATGTTTTTAGCAGCCAATGCCTCCTCGTCGTTCTCAGGCTCCACCGTACGAGCGGAAAGCCCCTTCTCAAGAGCCTCCTTGTAACGGAGCAGCAATCCGTACTCTACCTTTGCATCTTTATCGTGACCCACCATGGCCAGCTTCTCCGTCTTCTTCAGGCGCATCTCCACTGTTTCCAAGTCCTTCAGTTGCAATTCCGTATCGATAATCTCCTTGTCCCTGACAGGGTCCACACTCCCATCCACATGCACAATGTTGCCATTGTCGAAACAGCGCAACACATGGATGATGGCATCGCACTCGCGAATGTTTCCAAGAAACTGGTTGCCCAGTCCTTCGCCCTTGCTGGCACCTTTCACCAAACCCGCAATATCGACAATGTCGCACACAGCTGGCACAATCCTGCCCGGATGCACCAACTCTGCCAGTTTCGTCAGTCGCTCGTCGGGCACACTCACCTGACCCAACTGCGCATCAATCGTACAAAAAGGGAAATTAGCAGCCTGTGCTTTCGCACTCGACAAACAATTAAAGAGTGTTGATTTACCTACATTGGGCAAACCCACTATACCTGCTTTCAAAGCCATTTCTTGTCTTTTTTCTTATCAATATTTACAAATTTGGTGCAAAGGTACGATTAAGTGAGAGAAAAACCAAATTTATTTGAGGTTTTCCGAACGTGAGCACCTTCGGCGTCAGCCAAAACCCCCAATTTATGTAGGCATTCCCTACCATTCACCCTTGGGTTACCTCCCATATATGTCCGATTAATCTCCGTTCGTTCTACGTTAGTTGTTCGATAAATGATCGGACAACTATCGAACAACTATCGAACAACTACTAAAGAAACATGGGAGGAAAATTAAGGGAAAAGTTGCCTTGAGTGCTCCTTAGGAAGAGGGAGAACACCCGAACATTAGGGTATGTGGCGGCACCATTATTGGGGGTAAAAAAAATCAAAGACTTTCAAAATCAGACAATGAGAAAGGGTATTTTTCGGCAAATAATGTAAGTTCACAGGATTTTATGTAGCTGATTCGGGGAAAAAGTCGTAACTTTGCAGAAAATTTCAGATCTGTAATTTTATGATTTACTTTTTCAGAACACCAGCGCAGAGCGTGATTGCCACTCAACTCAATCATGAACTCTCTGCTGATGAGACCCGTGAGCTTTGCTGGCTTTATGGCGAAGCTCAACCCGAACACGAGAACAATTTGCAGGGTTACTTTGTAGGCCCACGCCGCGAAATGATTACTCCTTGGAGCACCAACGCCGTGGAAATCACTCAAAACATGGCCATCCAAGGCGTGCAACGCATTGAAGAGTATTTCCCCGTAGAAAGCGAGGATGCCGAGTACGACCCCATGCTGCAGCGCATGTACAAGGGCCTGAACCAAGACATCTTCACGGTGAACATTGAACCTGCTCCTATTCTCCACATCGAAAATTTGGAGGAGTACAACGAGCAAGAGGGTTTAGCTCTTTCGCCCGAGGAAATCGAGTACCTGCACAAGGTGGAAGGGCAACTGGGCCGTAAACTGACAGACTCAGAAGTGTTTGGCTTTGCACAAATCAACTCAGAGCACTGCCGCCACAAGATTTTCGGGGGCACCTTCATCATCGATGGGGTGGAGAAGGAGAGTTCCCTCTTCCAAATGATTAAGAAGACCACACAGGAGAATCCCAATAAGATTCTTTCAGCATACAAGGACAACGTAGCATTCAGCCAGGGTCCGGTGGTGGAGCAATTCGCTCCAGCCGACCACTCCACCAGCGACTACTTTGAGGTGAAGGACATCGAGTCGGTGATTTCGCTGAAGGCTGAGACCCACAACTTCCCCACAACCGTAGAGCCCTTCAATGGTGCAGCCACCGGCACGGGCGGCGAGATTCGCGACCGCATGGGCGGCGGTGTAGGCAGCTGGCCAATAGCTGGAACGGCGGTCTATATGACCAGCTACCCGCGCAATGGTGTGGCTCCCAGCCAACCCCACAGCTATGCGAAGTGGACAAAGTCAGACAAAGAAGGTGACATCCGTCCTTGGGAAGAGGTTCTGCCCATTCGGAAATGGCTTTATCAGACTCCCGAGCAGATTCTCATCAAGGCATCGAACGGTGCAAGCGACTTTGGCAACAAGTTTGGCCAGCCACTCATTTGCGGTTCGGTACTCACCTTCGAGCACGAGGAACAGCAGGGTGGGGTGGCAGAACAATACGGCTACGACAAAGTCATCATGCTGGCTGGCGGTGTGGGCTATGGCACCAAGCGCGACTGCTTGAAAGGCACTCCCGAGAAGGGCAACAAGATTGTTGTGGTGGGAGGCGACAACTACCGCATCGGTCTGGGTGGCGGCTCCGTGTCCTCAGTTGACACAGGTCGCTATTCGTCGGGCATCGAGCTGAACGCTGTGCAGCGAGCCAATCCTGAAATGCAGAAGCGAGCCAACAACCTGGTCCGCGCCCTCTGCGAAGAAGAGGTCAACCCCGTGGTGAGCATCCACGACCACGGTTCGGCAGGGCACGTAAACTGCCTCTCTGAACTGGTGGAGGAGTGTGGCGGACTCATCGACATGACAAAACTTCCCATTGGCGACCAGACCCTCTCATCAAAAGAAATCATTGCCAACGAAAGTCAGGAACGCATGGGCTTGCTGATTGACGAGAAACATATAGAACATGTGCGGAAGATTGCCGAGCGCGAGCGTGCACCGCTCTATGTGGTGGGCGAAACGACGGGCGATGCGCATTTCGCCTTTGAGCAAGGCGATGGCGTGCGCCCCTTCGACTTAGACGTGGCTCAGATGTTTGGCCATTCACCCAAGACGGTGATGACGGACGAGACTGTGGAACGGAAGTACGAGGACGTAAGCTATTCCTACAAAGAAATAGAAACCTACTTGGAAAACGTGCTGCAATTGGAGGCTGTGGCCTGCAAGGACTGGCTGACCAACAAAGTGGACCGCTCTGTGACAGGCAAGATTGCCCGCCAGCAATGCCAGGGCGAAATTCAGCTGCCCTTGAGCGACTGTGGCGTGGTGGCCCTCGACTATCGTGGCGAAAAGGGTATTGCCACCGCCATTGGTCATGCACCGCAAGCAGGATTGGCCGACCCCGCTGCAGGCAGTGTGCTCTCAGTAGCCGAGTCGCTCACCAACCTCGTGTGGGCACCCATGGCCGACGGACTCGACTCTGTGAGCCTGTCAGCCAACTGGATGTGGCCCTGCCGTTCGCAAAAGGGCGAGGATGCACGTCTGTATGCAGGTGTGCAAGCACTGAGCGACTTCTGCTGCGCATTGCAAGTGAATGTACCAACAGGCAAGGACTCCCTGTCCATGACCCAGAAATATCCTGACGGGAGTAAAATCATCTCGCCCGGAACGGTCATTGTTTCTTCGGGCGGCGAGGTGAGCGACGTGAAGAAAGTGGTCAGCCCCGTACTTGTTAACGATGCTAACACTACGCTCTACCACATCGACTTTTCGTTCGACAAACTGAGACTGGGTGGTTCTGCCTTTGCTCAAAGCCTTGGCAAAGTGGGCAGCGACGTGCCTACGGTGAAGAATCCGGAGTATTTCCGCGATGCATTCATGGCTGTGCAGGAACTGGTGAAGGAAGGGTTGCTGCTGGCAGGCCACGACATCAGCGCCGGTGGTCTCATCACCACGCTGCTGGAGATGACTTTTGCCAATCAGAAGGGTGGCATCAAGGCCGACCTGAATGGCATAGCAGAAACAGACCCCGTAAAGGTGCTCTTTGCCGAAAACCCAGGTGTGGTGATACAGGTGAAGAACGCTGACAAGCGCGATGTAGAGAAGATATTGAACAACGCAGGCGTAGGGTTTGTGGAGATTGGACACCCCATTGCTGAACGCCAGATTGTGGTGAAGAAAGGCAACCGCAACCGCTATTTCGATATAGACAAGTTGCGCGACATTTGGTACTCCACTTCTTACCGCCTCGACACGAAGCAGTCGTTCAACGGCATGGCCAAGGAACGTTTTGAAAATTACAAGAAACAACCCATCGAACATAAGTTCCCCACCAATTTCACGGGCACCATGGCACAATACGGCATCAGTGCCGACCGTCGCGAACGCACAGGAGTGAAGGCAGCCATCATCCGTGAGAAAGGAACGAATGGCGAACGCGAAATGGCCTACTCGCTCTATTTGGCTGGCTTCGACGTGAAAGATGTGATGATGACTGACTTGGTGAGTGGCCGAGAGACCTTAGAGGACATCAACATGATTGTGTTCTGCGGCGGTTTCTCCAACTCCGACGTGCTGGGCAGTGCAAAGGGATGGGCAGGTGCCTTCCTCTTCAACCCCAAAGCCAAAGCAGCACTCGACGCATTCTACGCTCGCGAGGACACGCTTTCGCTGGGCATTTGCAACGGTTGCCAGCTGATGGTGGAACTCGGACTCATCAATAACAACCACGCAGTGACCGACGCAAAAGACTATGCGCAGATGCTTCACAACGTGAGTCATAAGTTTGAGAGTGAGTTCGTCACCCTGCAAATTCCAGAGAACAAATCTGTCATGTTCGGTTCGCTGAGCGGCAGCAAGCTGGGCTTGTGGGTGGCTCACGGCGAAGGCAACTTCCGTCTGCCAAAAGCAGAAAGCGACTACCACATCGTGGCTAAGTACAACTACTCAGGCTATCCTGGCAACCCGAATGGTTCCGACTACGACGTGGCGGGCATTGCCTCGGCCGATGGTCGCCATTTGGCCATGATGCCTCACTTGGAGCGAGCCATTTTCCCCTGGCAGCAGGCAAACTATCCATCCAGCCGCAAGGACGACGAAATCACTCCTTGGATGGAAGCATTCGTTAATGCCCGCAAGTGGGTAGAAGCCAAAAAGAAGTAAAGAACGCATGGGCATCTACACCGACATTTTCCTCACCTTTGCCAAAATCGGCAGCTTCACCCTTGGTGGAGGCTATGCGATGGTGCAAATCATGGAGAAGGAAGTGGTCGATAAAAAGCAATGGCTGAGTCATGAGGAGTTTATGGACACACTGGTTGTGGCTCAGAGCACCCCGGGACTCTTTGCCATTGACATGGCATCGCACATAGGGCTGAAACTGAAAGGTGTGAGGGGAGGCATTGTTGGAGCTTTGGCAACAGCCTTGCCTTCCATTGTGGCCATCTTGCTCATTGCCATCTTTTTTCAGACATTTAGAGACAACATCTATGTGGAGAAAGTGTTTATGGGTGTGCGCCCTTGTGTGGTAGCCCTTATTCTTGCGCCATGTTTCAGCATGGCAAAGAAGGCCAAGCTCAACAAACGTAACTGGTGGATTCCTGTCATCACCGCATTGCTCATCTCTGCATTCGGCATGTCGCCCATTTGGTGCATACTCGCAGCGGGCATTGGCGGATTTATCTATGGGAGAGTAAAGAAATGATATTCGTAGAATTGTTTTATGTGTTTTCGAAAATAGGCATCTTCAATTTCGGAGGTGGCTATGCGATGCTGTCGCTCATCCAGGACGAAGTGGTGAACAAGCATGAGTGGATGACCATCAACGAATTTACGGACATCGTGGCCATCAGCCAATCCACTCCAGGACCCATCGGCATCAACTGTGCCACCTACACGGGCTACACGGCCGTCATCCATGCCGGCTACCCCACATGGGCTGCCGTGTTGGGCGCAGTGCTGGCTTCGTTGAGCGTAATTTGGCTGCCCTTCATCCTGATGGTGAGCATCAGCAAGTTCCTCATCAAGCACCACGAATCGAGAGCTGTGAAGAGCGTTTTTGGCACATTACGGCCCGTCATTGTGGGCCTGTTGGCTGCTGCCGCCATCATGCTGATGTCGAAAGAGAACTTCGGCTCTCCATCGGAATCGCCCTTCGTGTTCATCTTGAGCATTATTATCTTCTTGTTCGCCTTTGTGGGGACCAGACTCTATAAGATACATCCCATCCTCATGATTCTGCTCTGCGGATTAGCTGGTTTGTTGATTTATTGACCAAAAGAAGAGAGAGCGATGGCAGAAATGGCAAGGACATACACGTTTGAGAATGGGCTGCGGGTCATTCAGATTGCTTCGCCCACCAACGTGGCATACTGTGGACTCAGCATCGATGCTGGCACACGCGACGAGGAGAGTGGGGAAGAGGGCATGGCTCATTTCTGCGAGCACATGATGTTTAAAGGCACACAGAAGCGCAAAGCCTGGCACATCATCAACCGCATGGAATCGGTGGGAGGCGACCTGAATGCCTACACCAACAAGGAGGAGACGGTGGTGTATGCCGCTTTCATGAAGGAGCATTTTGCCCGGGCAGCAGAACTCATTTTCGACATTGTGTTTCACAGCACTTTCCCCCAATACGAGATAGACAAGGAGTGCGAGGTGATTGTAGATGAGATAGAAAGTTACAACGACACACCGGCCGACCTCATCTACGACCATTTCGAGGATCTCATCTACGAGGGGCATGCGTTGGGACACGACATCCTTGGCACAGCCGAGAATGTGAGAAGATTCCGCACAGAGGATGCGCTGCGATTCGTCCAAAGGCTATACAGGCCAGAGAAAATGGTGTTCTTTTTATACGGAAACGTGCCTTTTGAAAAGACTATCAAGGTACTGATGCCTTTGGTGGCAGAGATTGGAAATCGCGGAAGGAAGCATACCAAGGCGAAGAATGAAAAGATTGAAAACAAGAGTAGGGTAGTGGAGGAAGAACAGAGCACCCACCAGGCACACGTGATGATTGGCAGGGCTGCCTACGGCTCAAAGAATGACAAGCGCATTGCCCTCTATTTCCTCAACAACATCCTTGGTGGGCCAGGCATGAACTCGAGGCTGAACATTGCACTGAGGGAACACAAGGGTCTGGTATATACGGTGGAGAGTACACTCACCAATTACACCGACACTTCCACCTGGGCCATCTATTTTGGCTGCGATGCGGAAGACGTGGACAAGTGCTTGAAGACAGTGCGGCAAGAACTGGACGCACTGATGAACACGCCGCTGACTGAGCGACAGTTTCAGGCATCGCTGAAGCAAATAAAAGGGCAAATTGGCGTGGCTTGCGACAACTTTGAAAACTATGCCCTCGACATGGCAAAGTCTTTTTTGCACTACAACAAGTTTGAGGGAATGAATGATACGATTGAACACCTACAGAAACTCACTCCTCAGCTCCTGCAGGAAGTGGCAAAAGAGGTGTTTGACGAAAAAGGTTTAACAACATTGATTTTCAGATAATGAGAAAAGTAATAGGAATCGGAGAGACCATTCTCGACATCATCTTCAAAAACGAACAACCTACGGCCGCAGTGCCAGGTGGTTCCACCTTCAACGGCGTCATCTCTTTGGGAAGGATGGGCTTACCCGTCACCATGATTACAGAGACTGGCAACGACCGCGTGGGCAGAACCATCAAGCAGTTCATGGAGGACAATGGCATCGACAGCACCCACGTGTGCATGTACAAAGATGGTCGCACCGCCATTTCGCTGGCTTTCCTGAACGAGCGGAACGATGCTGAATACACTTTTTACAAAGACTATCCTAATGCCCGTCTGGATGTGGAATGGCCCGAGGTGAACAAGGATGACATCGTGATGATGGGGTCGTATTTTGTGTTGAACCCTGTGTTGCGAAACAAAGTAAAAGAATTTCTTGAATATGCTTCGAAACAAGAAGCACTCATCTACTACGACATCAATTTCCGTTCCTCACACGCATCGGAAGCCATCAAGCTCTATTCCACCATTTTGGAAAACTTTGAATATGCCAGCATTGTGCGCGGCTCCACCGAAGACTTCCAGAACATGTTCCAGCTGACCGACCCCGAGAAAGCTTACAAGCAAGAAGTGTTTTACCACTGCAAGCAAATGATTTCCACCGATGCCGAAAGTGACATCTGCCTCTTCTCGCCCAGTGTCAACAAAAAATATAAAGTCAACAAGATTAAAACAGTATCCACCATTGGGGCGGGCGACAATTTCAATGCCGGCATCGTTTTCGGATTGATGCAGGAAGGCATTGGTCGTGACGACATAGCCACCCTCACTGAACAACAATGGGACCACATCATTACCCATGGCATAGCTTTTGCAACAGAAGTTTGCCAAAGCCTCAACAACTCAATTAGTAAAGAATTTGCAACTCATTATGGAAGAAAGTAACAACAAACAAGAAACTATGGACAACGAAATGTCTATCACAAAAGAACAACCTGTGGTGGATGCCTTCAAGGCAACCGACACCACTTTCGAGGCACTCGGTGTATCGGGTGAAATCCTGAAAGCCATCCAAGAGATGGGCTATGTGACTCCCATGCCTGTGCAGGAAAAGGTGATACCCTACCTGCTTGGCCATAACAACGACGTGGTTGCCTTGGCTCAAACGGGCACAGGAAAGACTGCTGCATACGGCCTGCCTGTATTGCAAAAAATCGACACCTCACGCAGCGAAGTACAGGCCATCATCATGGCTCCCACACGCGAGCTGTGCCTTCAAATCACCGACGACTTGAAGGACTACTCCAAATACATCAAGGGGCTGCATGTACTGGCTGTTTATGGCGGCGCAAGCATTGAACCACAGATTCGGGCACTGAAGAAAGGAGTGCAGGTGATTGTTGCCACACCAGGTCGTCTGGTTGACCTCATGGAACGCAAAGTGGCCAAACTGGGCACGGTGGAGAATGTGGTACTGGACGAGGCCGACGAAATGCTCAACATGGGTTTTTCAGAGAGCATCGACACTATCCTTGCAGGAGTACCTGCTGAACGCAACACACTGCTCTTCTCAGCCACAATGAGCAAGGAAATTGAACGCATATCGAAGAATTATCTGCACGATGCAAAGGAAATTGTGGTGGGCAGCCGCAACGAAGGCGCAGAACACGTGAACCACATTTACTATATGGTGAGCGCACGCGACAAATATAACGCCCTCAAACGTGTGGCCGATTATTATCCGGAAATCTATGCCATCATCTTCTGCCGCACCCGAATGGAGACACAAGAAATTGCCGACAAGCTCATCCGCGATGGTTACAATGCCGAATCGCTGCACGGAGAACTGTCGCAGGCTCAGCGCGACTTGACCATGCAGAAGTTCCGCCAGCACCGCATACAGCTGCTGGTGGCCACCGATGTGGCAGCACGTGGCTTGGATGTGGACGAACTCACCCACGTCATTAATTACGGATTGCCCGACGACATTGAGAGCTACACGCACCGTTCGGGCAGAACGGGACGCGCGGGACGTTCAGGCACTTCTATCTCCATCATCCATGTGAAGGAGAAACGGAAAGTGCGCGACATTGAGAATCAGATTAAGAAAAAGTTCGTACCTGGCATCCTACCGACAGGACAGGAAATCTGCGCCAAGCAACTCTACAAAGTGATTGATGACATCGAGAAGGTGGAAGTGGATGAAGAGGGGATTGCCCCATTCCTTCCCGAGGTGTATCGCAAGTTCGACATGATGGAGAAGGAAGACCTCATCAAACGCATGGTGTCGATGGAGTTCAACACTTTCCTCAACTACTATAAAAATGCGCCTGAAATCGTTCAGCCATCTGAAAAAGGCGATCGCAAAAATGACCATGGCGAAGGGGGCGAGAAGCGCACTCGCGGAGAGCGTCGAAGCCGCGGAGGAGAACGCACCCGCACGGCCGAAGCTGGCTACACGCGCTTGTTCATCAATCTGGGCAAGAAAGATGGCATCACCCCCAAGGTGTTCATGGGCTTCATCAACCGAGTGTCGCAGGGACAGCACATCGACCTTGGGCGCATCGACCTCATGCAAAACTTCTCTTTCTTCGAAGTGCCAGAAGGACAGGCAAAGACTGTATTGAACGTGCTCAGCGGTACAGATTTCGATGGCAGAAAGGTGAATGTGGAAGTGACCGACCAAGCAGAGGGACAACGGGGAGGTGAAAAAAAGCGCAGCACGAAAGAGGAAGGCGGATTCCGCTCTGTAAGGGGCGAGCGCACCCGCAGCAAGGAGAATGCCCACGGACGGAAGGAAAGTCGCTCCTACGGCGAGAAGAAAAGTAAAAAAGGTAGCGGAGTCATTCGCGGGGCTGCAGCAAAGCCTCAGCGCGAGGAAAAAGAGCATCGTGAAGACCATACACCCAAAGGTGCTGCCGCTTGGGCCAAGTTCTTTGAAGGACAGGTTGAATCGCAGCCATTCTACGAAAGCTTCAAGAAGAAAAAGAAGAAATAAAAATAACGTTAATGTGGGGCGGTTCACCCGCCCCATTTATTCATTTTACACATGGAAAACTATAAGTGGCTAAACGACTATGAGCGCATCAACAACAGCTTTAGCACCCACCACACACAGCCAGTCATAGGCATCACAGGCAATTTCGACAAGGAAACCTGCACACTGGCTGAAGGCTACTACCAGTCAGTGCTCAAAGCTGGGGGAATCCCTTTCATCATCCCTCCTTTTTTCGAGACCGACCGTCTGGAGGCATTACTCGACCGTCTTGACGGCATCCTCTTCAGCGGCGGTGGCGACATCAACCCATTGTTACTGGGAGAAGAACCCATAAAGGAATTGCACAGCATTACTTCTGTGCGCGACAGGCAAGAATTGCTGCTGGCCCGTTTGGCCTATGACCGCCAGATTCCGATGTTGGGCATCTGCAAAGGCATTCAAGTCATCAACGCTGCTCTGGGAGGAACGAACTATCAGGACATCCACACGCAGATGGAAGGGGTGCGCATCAAGCATTCGCAAGATGAAGACAGACGATACCCTTCCCACACAGTGAACCTGACGAAGGGCACCATCCTTGCCTCGCTCTTCGAAGAGGCAGAATTGGCTGTCAATTCTTTCCATCATCAAGCCTGCAAAGAACTGGCACCCGGGTTGACAGTCAGTGCCACCAGCACCGATGGAGTAATTGAAGCTGTGGAAAGCAGCGAGTTCAAGTCCATCCTTGCCGTGCAATGGCACCCAGAGACGTATATCTTACGCAACAGCAAGGAAATGCTTCCTATTTTTGAGTGGATGGTAAAGGAAAGCACTGAGTTCAGAACAGCAAAGAGGCTGCACAACAAGATGCTTACCCTCGACAGCCACTGCGACACACCCATGTTCTTCAACCAAAGCATCAACTTCGCTTCACGCGACCCTAAAATACTGGTGGACCTCCATAAAATGACTGAGGGACACCTCGATTCCACCATCATGGTGGCCTATCTGGAACAGCAAGAACGCGATGAGGCCTCTTTGGAAAATGCTACTGCGAAAGCGAATCAGATTCTTACTCAAATAGAAGAAATGGTAGCTAAGAACTGCACAGCCGTTGATATTGCCTACACACCCGACGACCTCTGGCACCTGAAATCGCAGGGCAAGAAAGCCATCATGTTAGGTATAGAAAACGGCTATGCGATTGGCAAGGACATTCGCAACGTGGAGGCTTTCCGCAATAGGGGAGTGGTGTATATGACACTTTGCCACAATGGCGACAACGACATTTGCGACTCTGCCCGAGGACATCACGAGCATGGCGGAGTAAGCGAATTTGGGACACAGGTCATCCAGGAGATGAACCGCATTGGCATGATGGTGGATCTGAGCCATGCGAGTGAAGAAAGTTTCTACGATGCTCTTCGGCTAAGTAAGACCCCCATTGTGTGCAGCCATTCCTCAGCACGTACGTTGTGCGACCACCCCCGCAATTTGACCGATGCCCAAATGCGTGCACTTGCCGATGCAGGCGGTGTGGCGCAAGTGACCCTCTACCACGGTTTTTTAGTGAAGGATTCCACCGATTTCAACCCCCAGAACCAGCTCCGCTCATTTGCCTCCGATGCATCAAACGTGAGAGAAGCCACCATCCTCGATGCCATTGAACACCTGAACCACATGGTCAATGTGATGGGCATTGAACATGTGGGCATCGGCACAGACTTCGATGGCGACGGTGGCATACGCGGTTGTGCATCGGCCAGCGAACTTATTAACTTCCCCCGCCGCTTGCTGCGCGAACGCTACTCCGAAGAACAGATTCAGATGATTTGGGGCGGCAATTTTCTGCGGGTGATGAGGGAGGTTCAAGCGTATAAAGGGTAGGTTTTCCGCAGAAAATAATAGAAAGCCAACCGAGATTTCCGAAATTAATAAACACAGTAATCTCTCTATTAATGCGCATTGTCCCCAAAGGCAATGCGCATTAATAGAGAGATTACTTCCTTTTCTGTCAAAAAACTACTTCAAGCTCCACTCAAACACACCAGCACTGTAGTCGCCTTGTACTATTTCTAGCTTCACGGCTGTTGTCTTAACGGGGTCGAAGTTAACAATATTGGCAGCACCCTTAACAGTGCTATACTCTGTGGGATTCTTCACTTCAGCCCACTCGCCAGCATCGGTCTTGTAATAGAGCTTCCAGCTGTCGGGCACACGACAACCGCCCCAAGGGCCATCGTCGAACCAATAAACAGTGGAAGTGCTGATGGTTTCGGGCTGCTTGAACTCATAAGAAAGCCATTCAGTCGAGTTCTTGGCGGGCCACCAGTGGGTGTATGGCACAGAGCGGTCGGTGCCGTCGGCTGGCACTAGGCGGTCGTTGATGGAAGTGAGGGCTGGCAAACCACGTTTGCTGGCACTAATCTTACTCTCCGATGCGATGGAGGCTGGCAGAGCAGGAGTGGTGGCATTGAGATCTTGTGGAATCCAAACCGTCATCTTGCCAGCTCCACGATGAGCCCAAGCATAATAAGGAATGAGTACAAGGCGCTCGTCCTTCGTTTGGAGTTTTCCTTTCGTGTCGAAATTGAGCGTCTGAGCATCAGTAGTGAGGGTCTGCACGTTGGTACTCATAATTTCCTTGTTGCCAAGGGTGAACTGAGGTTCTTGATTGATGAGCACTGAGAGGACATCGCACTGGTTGTCTGGCCATTCGGCGCAATAGACAATAGGTCCACGCTCCACTGCCACACGTCCCTTGTCGGCTGCCACTTGCCCGTTGGCACGCACCACGCGAGGCTCCATGTCGAAGTGGATTTCCACCTTGTCGCCTTTCTTCCACTGGCGATCAATGACGAAGTAGCCTTGCTGAAGCTCGCTCTTCACCTCCTGACCGTTCACCTTGATAATGTAGCCCAGGCGCTTGCCGTCAGCGTATGTGTAGAGGTTGCTGGGCACCACTTCACCCTTCACCCAACCTGGAATGCGGATGTTGAGCGCATACTTACCTGCCCCATTGTCTATCTTCAGCGCTACATCGCCATCCCAAGGATAGTTGGTTTGCTGCGTGAGGGTGACAGCTGTCTTTCCCACCTTCACGTTCACTGTGTTGGAATTGAAAAGGTTGATGTAGAGTCCGTTGTCCTTTACTGCATAGATATATTGCGGCAAAGAAGGAATGAAGCGAGCCGCATTGGAGGGACAGCATGCACAGCCAAACCATTCCTGGCGCTGGTGCTGACCCATGCTCTGCAGCGGGTTGGGATAGAAGAATTTGCCACCATCAATGGAGATGCCTGAAATGACACCATTGTAGAGCGAACGCTCCAAAGCATCATAATATTTAGATTCGCCATGCAGAAGGAAAAGACGGTAGTTGAGATATACCTGAGCAATGGCAGCACAAGTTTCGCAGTAAGCCGACATGTTTGGCAGCTCGTAATTGGCTCCAAATGCCTCACCGCTGGCTGTTGCACCCACACCACCAGTGATGTAGTACTTCTTGGTGACAATGTTTTCCCAAATGCGGTCAATGGCATCGATATAGCTCTTGTCACCAGTGAGGGCTGCCACATCAGCCATACCTGCATACATGTAACCTGCACGCACAGCATGTCCTACAGCCTCGCTCTGCTCCAGCACGGGCTGGTGGCTCTGGCTGTAGTCGCTCAGCGAGTGGAAATAACCGCCCGCATCGTAGAGTCCGTTACGTGTCTGCTTCCAAGCTGGGTCTTTCTTGCCACGCTTGTCGAGAAAGAACTTGGCTTGATCCAAATATTTCTTGTCGCCAGTGGCAATATAGAGTTTTGCCAACCCCATTTCTGCAATTTGGTGACCAGGCACCACACTTGCCTGTCCTGGCTTGTCTCCCACTTCCCGGCACACGCAGTCGGCATATTTGATGGCTACGTTAAGGAAATTCTTCTTGCCAGTGGCATAATAGTGTGCTACAGCAGCCTCGCAAAGGTGACCCAGGTTGTAGAACTCGTGGCTGAGGTCTTCCACACGTTCCCAACGTTTGCCTCCAGCCCATTCATGGGGGTGTTCTGGATTCTGAGTACGCGAGGTGTAAAGATAACCGTCGGGTTCCTGACCTGAAGCGATGACAGCAATGACGCTATCCACATACTTGTCTAAACGACCTCCCTTGAACTTTGCGTTGGGATAGGTCTGCAACAGGTAGCTGGCTCCTTCAATGGTCTTGTAGGGGTCGGTGTCGTCAAACGAGTAAGTACCCCGCTTTATTTCAAACACCTTCGAAGGGTCTTTCAAGTGCTGGGCAGCATTGCTGAAATTGGTGTAGCGGCCCGTCTCCTCACTCTTTGAGAAAGCGAGTGGAATGGTCACATCTTGGCTGGCCTGTAAGCGCTGCCCCCAAAAAGTGTTCTGAGCAACCTTTACCTTGGTGAAAGGCACTTGAGTGATGGGGTAGCCACCATTCTTGTCTTGGGCTACCAGCGTGACAGCCGATACTGCTGCCAGCGTCATAACGAGAAGTCTTTTCATTAAATATATAGGTTTTTAGTTGGTTATTTAATCCTTTCTTCAGATGAGATTGCAAAGGTAAGGAAATAAAGTGAAAGGGAAAAAGAAAAACAAAATAAAATTCTTTTTTGGACTTCTGTGATAGTTTTTGGATTTTTTTGCATTGTCCCATCACCCATTCTCGCTGCATATTTGGATTATGCTCTTGTATTTTACAAAGAGACATATAAGATGATGAAATATAATGTAAAGGGGCAAATAGCAAATAGTTCGTCTGTTTTTTGGTCATAATGAAAAGAAAACGTACCTTTGCAAAATCAAAGTGTCAGCGGACAAGGCCGTTTGCTGACAAAAAGCGTTTTTTATAGGTTCTATCAATCGGCTTGAGCTTGTTGGTGGAACATATTTTAAGAGTAAAAGAGAGAACATAAACATAAAGGCTTATGGCAGAAAAATTGGAAGTAAAGGAACTCGCTGAAGTGGCGGTTCGCTTTTCAGGTGATTCTGGCGACGGCATGCAGTTGGCCGGAAACATCTTCTCCACAGTGTCAGCCACTGTGGGTAACAGTATCAGTACTTTCCCCGACTATCCAGCCGACATCCGTGCCCCGCAAGGCTCGCTGACAGGTGTGAGCGGCTTTCAGGTGCACATCGGCGCAGAAATGGTCTATACTCCAGGCGACAAATGCGACGTACTGGTGGCAATGAATGCGGCAGCACTGAAGACACAATACAAGTTTGCCAAGCCAGGAGCTTCCATCATCATCGACACAGACTCCTTCCAGGCTACCGACTTGAAGAAGGCGGCATTTGCCACTGAGGACTATCTGGGTGAGATGGGCATCGACCATGACCGTGTGATTGCCTGCCCCATTACTACGATGGTGAAGAATTGTCTGGCCGACTCAGGAATGGACGTGAAGTCGATACTCAAGTGTCGCAACATGTTTGCCCTCGGTCTGGTTTGCTGGCTCTTCGACCGTGACCTCAACATCGCCTTCAACTTCCTCAAGGAGAAGTTTGCCAAGAAGCCAGGTGTAGCAGAAGCCAACATCAAGGTGATTCAGGCCGGCTACGACTACGGACACAACACCCACAGCAGTGTAACTAACGTCTATCGCATCGAAACCAAACACAAAGTGCCAGGCCGTTATATGGACATCACAGGCAATAAGGCCACTGCCTACGGCTTCATTGCTGCCGCTGAAAAAGCTGGCCTGAAGCTCTACTTAGGCTCCTATCCCATCACCCCTGCCACCGATGTGCTGCACGAACTCTCCAAACACAAGTCGCTGGGTGTCACTACGGTGCAGTGTGAGGATGAGATTGCAGGCTGTGCTTCTGCTGTAGGCGCATCCTTTGCAGGAGCATTAGGTGTAACTTCCACTTCGGGTCCAGGCATCTGTTTGAAGAGCGAGGCCATGAACCTGGCCGTCATCATGGAACTGCCACTCGTAGTACTCGACGTGCAGCGAGGTGGACCAGCTACGGGTCTTCCCACAAAGTCTGAGCAGACAGACCTTCTGCAAGCGCTCTTCGGACGTAACGGCGAGAGCCCAATGCCTGTCATTGCAGCCACCTCACCAACCGACTGTTTCGATGCAGCCTATGCTGCTGCCAAGATGGCACTCGAACACATGACCCCTATCATCCTCATGACAGATGCTTACGTGGCCAACGGTTCGGCTGCGTTCAAGCTTCCTAACCTCAATGACTATCCAGCCATCAACCCACCTTACGTGCCAGAAGATCTGAAGGGTCAGTGGGCACCTTATCTCCGCAACCCCGAAACAGGTGTACGCTACTGGGCTGTGCCTGGACGCGAAGGTTTCCAGCACATTCTGGGCGGATTGGAGAAGGACAACAAAACAGGAGCCATCTCTACCGACCCTGAAAACCACGACCTCATGACCCGTCTGCGCAAGGCGAAGATTGACAAAATTCAAGTGCCCGACCTTGAGGTGCTGGGCGACAAGGACGATGCCGACCTCCTCATCGTAGGCTTTGGTGGCACTTTCGGACACCTCCACGCGGCGATGGACGAACTGCGCGCCCAAGGCAAGAAGGTGGCACTAGCTCATTTCAAGTATATCAATCCTCTGCCCAAAAACACAGCCGATGTGCTCAGCAAGTACAAAAAGGTTGTGGTGGCCGAACAAAACATGGGTCAGCTCGCCGGATGGCTCCGCATGAAAGTCGATCACTTCACCCCCTACCAGTTCAACCAAGTCAAAGGACAACCCTTTGTCATTTCCGAACTCATCGAGGCATTCAACGCAATCATCAACAAATAAAAGAAAGGACATACACTATGGCATATACAGCACAAGATTATAAAAAAGGACAGCCAAGATGGTGTCCTGGATGTGGTGACCACTTCTTCCTTGCCTCGCTCCACAAGGCAATGGCTGAGATTGGTGTGGAACCATGGAACACAGCCGTGATTTCAGGTATTGGTTGTTCCAGCCGTCTGCCTCACTATATGGCAACCTATGGCATGAACACCATTCATGGACGCGCTGCCGCTATTGCAACTGGATGCAAGGTGGCTAATCCCAACTTGACGGTGTGGCAGGTAAGCGGTGACGGCGATGGACTTGCCATAGGCGGCAACCATTTCATCCACGCCAATCGTCGTAACATCAACCTCAACATGATTTTGCTGAACAACCGCATCTATGGTCTGACAAAAGGTCAGTATTCACCCACTTCTCCCCGTGGATTCGTGTCCAAGTCCAGCCCCTACGGCACAGTAGAAGACCCCTTCCGCCCAGCCGAACTCTGCTTTGGCGCACGCGGTCATTTCTTCGCACGTGCAGTTGCTACGGATGCTCCTGGCACTGTGGACATTCTGAAGGCTGCTTACCACCACAAGGGAGCTGCTGTATGCGAGATTTTACAAAACTGTGTTATCTTCAACAACGGCACACACGACGCTGTCTATTCGAAAGAAGGGCGTGCTAAGAACGCCATTTACGTAGAGCATGGAAAACCCCTCATCTTTGGTGAAAACTGCGAGTATGGACTCATGCAGGAGGGTTTTGGCCTGAAAGTGGTGAAACTGGGCGAGAACGGCATCACGGAGAAGGACATTCTGGTTCATGATGCTCACCAAGAGGACAACACGCTCCAGTTGAAACTTGCCCTGATGGGCAATGGCGATGGATTCCCTGTGGCATTAGGTGTCATTCGCGATGTAGATGCTCCCACCTACGACGATTGTGTCACAGCACAGATTGAAGAAGTGAAAGCGCAGAAAAAGTACCACAACTTTGCCGAATTGCTTGAAACCAATGACATTTGGGAAGTGAAATAAGGATAACCTCAGCACATAAAAAGGGAGAGAGGAAGGATACACACCTTTCCTCTCTCCCTTTTTATAAAATATGTACAAATAACATTTTTTCAGCTGATGCTTTCTAAATACTTACAGTAAATGCGGATGGCTGTCTCCACCATGCGGATGCAGGGACGCTTCTTGTAGTACTCATCTGTACGAGGTTCAGGAGTGGCTACAATCTTTATCTCAGGAATGGTTCCATCTGTCCGTTGTTTGTTAAGCCCGAGGAGTTCTTTACAAATCAGGGAACCCGTCTCTGCTTTGAAATCGGCAGCCAACTTCTGCACCACCTCATAGTTCTGTTTTTTCAGCTCTTGGTTAGGATAATCACCCTTCACTTCCAGGCCTGCCAGCATAAACATGCCGCAAGCCGTTCCGCAAGTTTCACGCATGCGCCCAATTCCTCCGCCAAACGAACCTGAGATGTGTGCCGCAAAAGCCTCTTCCAACCCATAGAGGTCGGCAAAAGCCAACACCACGGATTGGGCACAGTTATACCCTTGCTTGAAGTAAGCTACTCCTCGCGCCACCCTTTCGTCTGCAGTCATCATTTCTTCATTACTGATTGAAGAGCAAAAAAGTTTTTATTAATAACTTACAAAGTAACTTTGGTTATGCCGAGCTGAAGGCTCACTTTTCACTCTTCACTCTCTACTCTTATCTTTCACCTGTTCTTATACATATCGTCGTAGTACTTCTCGTAGTCTCCGCTAGTGATGTTATCCATCCAAGCCTCATTCTCCAAGTACCACTTCACCGTCTTCTCAATGCCCTCCTCAAATTGCAAAGAGGGCTCCCAACCAAGTTCCTTCTGCAACTTACGCGAGTCGATAGCATAGCGGGCATCGTGTCCCAAGCGGTCTGTTACGTAAGTGATGAGGTCGAGGTCAGCACCTTCAGGACGCCCTAAGAGTCGATCTACCGTCTTGATGACCACCTTGATGATGTCGATGTTCTTCCACTCATTGAAACCGCCAATGTTGTATGTCTCAGCCACTTTGCCGTTGTGAAAAATGGTGTCGATGGCACGCGCATGATCCACCACATAGAGCCAATCGCGCACGTTCTCGCCTTTGCCATACACAGGGAGTGGCTTACGGTGGCGAATGTTGTTGATGAACAGCGGAATCAGCTTCTCTGGAAACTGATAAGGTCCGTAGTGGTTCGAGCAATTGGTCACGATGGTAGGCATGCCGTAGGTGTCGTGATAAGCTCGCACAAAGTGATCGCTCGAGGCTTTCGAGGCACTGTAGGGAGAGTGAGGATTATATTTTGTGGTTTCCAAGAAGAAGTCCTCGCCATAAGCAGCATGATGTTCGCTGCTGGAGGCCGTAGTGGTGAAGGGACTTACCACACCCTCAGGGTGAGTCAGTTTCAACGCTCCATACACCTCGTCAGTGGAGATGTGGTAAAACCGTTTGCCCTCATACTTCTCAGGCAGGCTTTCCCAGTAAAGCTTGGCAGCTTGCAGCAGCGAGAGAGTGCCCATCACATTGGTGCGAGCAAAAGTAAACGGATCTTTGATGGAGCGATCCACATGGCTTTCAGCAGCCAAATGGATGATGCCATCAATCTTTTCGTCCTGCATCAGGTGGTAGAAACCTTCAAAGTCGCAGATGTCCATCTTGACGAATTTATAGTTCGGTTTGTCCTCGATGTCTTTCAGGTTGGCGAGGTTGCCAGCGTAGGTCAACTTGTCGAGGTTGATGATTTTGTACTCAGGATACTTGTTCACAAAGAGGCGAACCACATGGCTTCCAATAAAGCCAGCACCACCAGTAATGACAATGTTTCTTTTAAATTCCATAATGATTTTGTACTATTCCTTTTTTACAATTTGTCTGCAAAGTTACACATTTTGTTCGAAATGAGAAATATGAATGATGGAAAAACATGCGTTCTTCCCCTCCTTCTGACTACTTGCCCACATTTTTACTGAAAATTCCGTACAAAACAGGCCTCAATACGAACCTCAAGTTCGCCGGAGGCATCAGATAGCAAGGAGTTAGTTCAGAGTATCCATAAGGTAACAACCAAGTACCGAACAAATGGGCGCGAGATACTATAGAAGAACTATAGAGGCAAGGTACGGGAAAGAGGGGAAATCACGTCCGACAATAAAACTGAAAAAACATTTCTAATTTGTATTGTGCTCACTTAATCGTACCTTTCCTCTACAGAAAATGAAATTTCTTTATCTCAAATGGCTTACAATTCCCAAATTTTATCTAATTTTGCACAAGATATCAATTTCTTAAGGAAGAAATCATGAAAATACTGATTTTGAATGGCCCCAATCTGAACTTGCTGGGCAAAAGAGAACCTGGCATTTACGGCAGTCGAGGCTTTGAGGACTACTTGGTGGAACTGAAAATTCTGTTTCCAGAGGTGGAACTGAGTTACTACCAGTCGAACCATGAGGGGGACTTGATTGACAAAATTCATGATGTGGGTTTTGAATGGGACGGTATTGTACTGAATGCTGGGGCTTACACGCACACGAGCATTGCCTTGCAGGATGCTATCAGAGGGGTGAACACGCCTGTGGTGGAGGTGCACATTTCAAATGTACACCAACGAGAGGAGTTTCGTCATCACTCCATGATTAGTTGTGCCTGTGTGGGGGTGATTTGTGGCTTCGGATTAGACAGTTACCGACTGGCTATTGAAGCACTGAAGACCCTCACCTCTCCCTCCCAGCAAAAGGGGAATAAAATAGTTGCCAAAAAGAAAGAAGAAAATAATAAATAAGAACTCTGCCAATGGAAAAGAAGAATGTACAAAGTGACAGTTCCCTCCCTGTTGAGAGGATAGGAAGAGGACCTCTATTAGACGAGTACATTCTCCATCACATTGATAAGGAGAGTGACTACATGCACCGCTTGTGGAGAGCTACGCAGCTGCATCTGCTTTATGGGCGAATGGCAAGTGGACATTTGCAGGGACGAATACTGAAAATGCTGGTAGGGATGATTCGCCCACGACTGGTGGTGGAAATAGGCACTTATTCGGGATATTCAGGTTTGTGCATCGCTGAAGGATTGCCAGAAGGTGGTCACCTGCACACAATTGAGATTAATGATGAGCAGGAGGATTTCACATTGCCGTGGTTTCAGAACTCGCCGTGGGCCGACTGCATCACCATGCATATTGGCGATGCGATGGAGGTAATACCGAGGCTGGGCTTGCAGTTTGACTTGGCATTTATTGATGGTGACAAACGAAAATATGTGGACTACTATGAGGTGGTGATGAAGCATCTGAACGTTGGAGGCTACATCTTGGCTGACAACACGCTGTGGGATGGACATGTGTTGGAGACAGAAACGCATGATGCACAGACGCTCGGAATCCAAGCATTTAACGACCTCGTAGCACAGGACATGAGAGTGGAAAAAGTGATATTGCCCTTACGAGACGGACTGACAGTGATGAGAAAATTAAAAGATTAAAAGATAAAGGTTAATAATTAAAAGATTAAAAAGCGTGGAAACAACAAGACAAAATAAAATTGCTCGGCTTATTCAGAAGGACTTGAGCAACATTTTTCAGGCACAAACAAGGCAGACCAGAAATCTGCTGGTTAGCGTGAGTGTGGTACGAATCAGCCCAGACTTGAGTGTGGCAAAGGCCTACTTAAGCATTTTCCCTTCAGAGAGGTCGCAAGAAGTGCTGCAAAACATCAACGCGCATGCTTCTGAAATTCGTTATGAACTGGGAAAATTAGAGCGTCACCAGCTGCGCATCATTCCGGAATTAAAATTTTTCCTTGATGATTCGCTGGACTATGTGGACCACATTGATGAATTGCTCAACCAGTGATATTGAACGATGTCGCATGGGTGGAAAATTGCCTCACTCGTCCTTGAAACAAAGATATGAATTTCCCTTTCTACATAGCAAAGCGTTATCTGCTATCAAAAAAATCGCACAATGCCATCAACATCATCTCAGGTGTGTCGGTGTGTGGTGTGTCAATTGCAACGGCTGCATTGGTGTGCATCTTGTCGGTGTTCAATGGTTTTCAGGACATGGTGGCAGGGTTATTCACTTCGTTCGACCCACAACTGAAAGTAGTTCCGACCGAAGGGAAATGGATTCCCGCTGATGTTGAAGGATTGGAAAAGCTGAAGAAGAACCCCGATGTGGAGGTCTATACTGAGACAGTGGAAGAACAAGCGTTGTTGGTGATGAACAACCGCCAGGTGATGGCCACAGTGAAAGGTGTGGAAGACAATTTTGAAGAACTGACGAGCTTTGACAATATCTTGATAGGTGATGGAGTGTTTGAACTGCATGCCGACGTTATTGATTATGGCATTTTAGGTGCCAACCTGCTGATGCAATTAGGATTACCAACCGATTTTTCAGAACCAATTCAAGTGTTTGCCCCCCGAAAAGGAGAACGCATTGACCTAAGCAATCCACGTGAAAGTCTGAACGAGGAGGAACTATACTCGCCAAAAGTAGGATTTATGGTGAAGCAGAACAAATATGACTCGCAATATGTGATTACCAACATAGGGTTTGCCAGAAGATTGTTTGAACGGCAAGGGTATCTGTCGGCTGTGGAACTGAAACTGAAAGAAGGTGTGGATCTCGGACAGGCCAAAGAAAGGATACAAAAAATGTTGGGTGAGAAATTTCAGGTGTTGGATCGTTATGAGCAGCAAGAAGACACGTTCAAGATTATGCAGATAGAAAAACTCATCTCCTTCCTATTTCTCACGTTCATCCTGGCCATCGCCTGTTTCAACATCATTGGATCGCTCTCCATGCTGATTATCGATAAAAAGCAAGACGCCATTACCCTCCGCAATCTGGGAGCGAGCGAAAAGCAGATACAAAACATCTTTATGATTGAAGGCAGGATGATTTGTTTAATGGGTGCTGCCATTGGTATTGCACTGGGGTTGATTCTTTGTCTGTTGCAACAAAAATTCGGTTTGGTGAGGTTTGGCAACAGCGAGGGAAGCTACATCATTGATGCTTACCCTGTGAGTGTGCATGCAGTGGATATAGCGCTGATTTTCCTGACCGTCATTACCGTAGGATTCTTGTCAGTGTGGTACCCTGTGAAACGTATAAGTAGAAAATACATGAAAGATTAAAAAGACTCTTAATTATTAACTTTAAAAGAAATATTAAAACATTGAAAGATTAAAATAGATATGAGAAAGAACAAGATTTGGATGTCGGCAACATGCATAGCTATGCTGCTGACAAGTTGTGGAAAGCAGAAAGTTTTTGTAGCTGGCAACTTCGCCGTTTCACCCACACCTTTGGAATACATGGCTGGCGACGTGCCAGCAACCATCAGCATCAATGTTCCCGCAAAGACGATGAACAAGAAAGCCATTATAACTTGTACACCCATCATTAAGTGGGATGGTGGTACTTCAGCTGGCGACGGTTTCACCTTGCAAGGGGAGAAAGTGGAAGCCAACAACACCATCATCTCTTACAAAAACGGGGGACATGCCACCATGCGCTTCAGCGTACCCTTTGAAGAAGGGATGGAAAAGTGTGAGCTGTTCATGCAATTCAATGCTCGAAAAGGAAAGAAAGTCATCAAGATGCCTACTGTGAAGATAGGATATGGCACCCAGTGTACAGCTTCCCTCATCACCAAAACGGCTAAAACGGCAAATTTTGGAGTAGCCCCAGACAATTTCCAACGAGTCATCAACCAAAAGCAAGAGGCTGCCATCAAATTTCTTATTGGTCAAGCCAATCTACGAGGTAGTGAACTAAACAGCCAAACGGTGCAGGACTTCATTGCAACACTTAAAAACATCAAGAACGACGAGCAGAGTCTTGTGCTGAACAACATAGAAATAAGTGCTTACGCTTCACCAGATGGGGCATACATCATCAATGAAAAACTGGCTGAAAAGCGCGGAACAGTGTCAGAAGACTATGTAAACCAGCAATTGAAGCAGAATCAGCTTGCTACCAATGTGGACACCAAATACACCGCTGAGGACTGGGAAGGATTCCAGGCATTGGTGTCGCAGTCTAACTTGCCCGACAAAGACATCATTCTTCGAGTGCTATCCATGTATCAAGACCCTGAACAGCGTGAACAAGAAATCCGCAACGTTGCACTCCTCTATAAGGAATTGGCCGATGCTGTGCTGCCTGAACTGCGTCGGGCCCGTATGGTGATTAACTACGATGTAATTGGACGCAGTGATGATGCCATCATGGAGTTAGTGAAAACCAATGCAGCCAAATTGAGTCTGGAAGAACTCATATATGCAGCCAACACACTCTCTACCACCGATGCAGAGAAAGAGATGATTCTGAAGAAGGTAGTAGCACTCTTCCCACAAGACTATCGCGCCTACAACAATCTGGGAGAAATAGCTTTGCGTACAGGACGTGTGGATGACGCACAAGGCTTTTTTCGACAAGCATTGAGCATCAATCCCAATGCTTCCGAACCCAACGTCAATCTCGGCATGATGGCTATTCAGAACGGGAATTTCCAAGACGCAGAGATGTTTATCGCTAAAGGTGTGGCAGCCAACAACATTGACGAAGCGCTCGGCCATCTTTATCTGGCTCAAGGAAAATACAGCCAAGCCTCTGCCAAATTTGCAAAGTCAGCCAACAATAGTGCTGTGCTCTCTAACATCCTTTCCCAAGATTATGCCGACGCTCAAAAGATTCTCACCAACATAAAGAATCCTGATGCCATGACCTTCTATTTGCGCGCCATTCTGGCTGCAAGAATGAATGAAAAAGCTGCAGTGAAAGATTATCTGGCTCAAGCCATCGCTCTTGACCCTTCTATGGCCAAACGAGCCGCCAACGATGCAGAATTTTCCGACTATAACAAATAATGACGAAATACACGTTCCATAGTTTTCTGGCAGGCATTGCTCTGCTCCTCTTGTCTGCATGTGGACCTGAAGGCACCTCATTTCGCATCAAAGGTTCCTTCAGAGACATGCAGGCAGGAGAACTCTACATCTACAACCTCTCCGATGACTACGCACGGCTTGACACGCTTACCATCCAAGAGGGAAAATTCCTCTATCGCGGAGAAGCTGACGAGGTAACCTCCTACATGCTTGTTTTCCCGAATGGTATGGAACAAGTCATCTTTGCAGGGCCTGGGTATGACCTCACTTATGAAGCAACGGCCAACGATTTGAAAAATTATGTGGTCAATGGCAGCGAGGAGAACCAGCTGATGAATCAGTTTCGGCAAGAAACCTACACTCAAAACCCTACTGAAATGAAAGTCACAGCACGACGCTACATCAAGGACAACCTTCTCTCGCCCGTAGCCATTCATTTATTTGAACACTATTTTGTAGAGGACGAAAATGTGAGTGACGATGAAGTGGCTGATTTGCTCAAGGTGCTCAAAGCAAAACATCCTCACAACCGTTATGTGCTTGACATAGACAGCAAAGTGAAAAGTACCCTCAAAAGAAGGGTGGGGGAGACGTTGCCTGATGTCTCTCTTGTTGGGCAAAAGAAAACCACCATACCACTGTGGAGCAAACAAAAAAAATTCAACCTGATTGCCTTTTGGTCCATCTGGATGCCCAACGGATATGATTTCTTATGGAAATTGCGCCGATGCGCAGACAAATATGATACCGATGGTCAACTTCGCATCGTAGCTGTCTCTCTCGACATGGACATGCGACGATGGGAAGATGCTGTGCGACCCGACTCTGTCAAAACCATCGAACACTACTGCGATGGGGAAGCCTTCGAATCAGCAGCCATCAAGAAAATGGGCATTCACAACATTCCCTACTTCATCCTTACCAACCAGGAACACAAAATACTGGATTGCAGCGATGATGTGAGTCAAATGGAAGAGATGTTGAAAAAACACATAAAATAAAAAACATGCTTGCGAAAATTCATAGTGCAGCACTTCAGGGCCTGGATGCACAACTCATTACAGTGGAAGTGGATAATTTTGAGGGGGGGCAGACACCAAAGTTTACCATCGTGGGCTTGCCCGACAATGCCGTGAAAGAAAGCCAAGAACGTGTGCAGTCATCGCTGAGGGTGAATGGCTACAAAGCACCCTTCAAGTCGGTAGTGGTCAATTTGGCACCAGCCGACATACGCAAGGAAGGTTCGGGTTTTGACCTTCCTGTGGCAATAGGAGTGCTGATTTCATACGGTTTTCTGACAATAGAGAACACGGAACGCTACATGTTTGTTGGCGAACTGGGATTGGACGGCACCATCTTGCCTGTAAAAGGAGCATTGCCCATTTCCATCAAAGCTCGCCAAATGGGTTATGAAGCACTATTCGTACCTACTGAAAATGCACGTGAAGCAGCTGTTGTAAACAAATTGAAAGTGTTTGGCGTAAGCCACATCAATGACATAGTCAATTACTTTTCAGGCCTTACACATCTTGAACCTACCATCGTCAACACGCGTGAGGAATTTTACTCCCAAGTCTTCACTTTCGACTATGACTTTGATGAAGTGAAGGGTCAAGAAAATGTGAAACGGGCATTTGAGGTGGCAGCTGCTGGCGGGCATAATATTATTCTGGTGGGCAGTCCTGGATGCGGAAAATCTATGATGGCCAAACGATTGCCTTCTATTCTTCCTCCCCTCACCTTGAGCGAAAGTCTTGAAACCACACAGATACACTCCATTGCTGGCAAATTGAAGCAAGAAACGTCCCTCATCAGCCAACGCCCTTTCCGTTCACCTCACCACACGGTGTCGGATGTGGCACTGGTAGGTGGAGGCAATACCTTTATGCCAGGAGAAATATGCTTAGCACACAACGGAGTCCTCTTCCTCGACGAACTGCCCGAATTTAATCGTTCTGTCCTCGAAACCCTCCGTCAGCCACTCGAAGACCGCATCATCACCATCTCACGTGCACGATACAACCTCACACTCCCTTGTTCTTTCATGCTCGTAGCCTCTATGAACCCCTGTCCCTGTGGGTATCATAATGATGCCACCCATCAATGTGTCTGCACCCCAGGACAAATACAGCGTTACATAAACAAAATTTCCGGTCCACTACTCGACCGCATCGACATACAGTGTGAAATACAGGCTGTGCCTTTCGCTAAACTCTCGCAAATGAAGCCTGGAGAACCATCTTTCAACATTCGTGAACGAGTTATTAAAGCTCGCAAAATTCAGGAAGAACGTTTCAGTTCTTACAAAGATGTCCATTGCAACGCACAAATGACCGAGCGCATGCTCCATCAGTATGCCGAGCCTGATACTAACTCCTTAGACATGCTCCGCATGGCCATGGAGAAGCTGAAGCTCTCCGCCCGTGCCTACAGCCGCATCTTGAAGGTAGCCCGCACTATAGCCGACCTCGCTGGCTCAGAAAAGGTGGAACGACAACACATTGCTGAAGCCATCAGCTACCGTAACTTGGATAGGAGCGATTGGGCAGAAAAGGGAATATGAAGAGAAAGATATATCAAACAGTATAAAGAAAAATCAGGAGTATGAGAAATTTTATCAAATATAGTATCGTATTAGTTCTTCTCTTTTTTGAAGGAGAGAAAGTCCTTATGGCCCAAACACCTGACAGTTTGGGACGCATCCGATATAAATATGACTTCGTAGTGCCTACCAATGGAAATTTCATTCAAGCCATCCATGCGGCTAATAACCGAGCCGACAAAACGAAACGGTTTCGCATCTTCGTCAAGTCGAGCATGTACCGCATCAAAGGAGAAGGAAATCCTATTAAGATAAAAGAAAATGGGAAAGAACTTACCATTCCAAGCCCTATGACCATTCTGACAGCTCCAAACACAAGCATCTGCGGCGAGGGAATGAAGAACACCCAAATTGAGTCCATGCCCATGCACGAAGGTATTTCCATCACCTCCACCCTTTTTCTCAAGGGGGCAGATAGTACTTACATTCAGGATATTGAGTTTTGGAGCAACTACCGCGATGACATGACAGCCTTCGCCAACCGTGCCGTTGCTCTGAACGAGAAAAACTGCAAGGGGAATATGTTTAAGAACCTCTCACTGATGAGCAATCAAGACACTTACTACACCAATGATGGCGGCTACACCTATTTAGAGGATTGCACAATCAAGGGCACTGTCGATTTCATCTGCGGAGGAGGTACCATCTATTTTAACCGCTGCGATATCGAGCTGCGCAACCGAGGTGGAAAAGCCAACATCATCTGTGCTCCTGCCACCGAAGCTAACCGCAACTATGGCTACGTGTTCAATTCATGCCGAATCTATGGTTCGCCTGAACAAGATGGACGTTACATGCTGGGACGTCCCTGGAAAAATGCTCCCCGAGCCGTCTTCATGGGTACATTAATGGAACTCCTGCCCGATTCCTTAGGTTGGACTGAGATGCATGGTACATTGCCAAGACTTTTCACCGAATATGAAAGCCTGAAACCCGACTTCCAATTGGCTCCAACAGCCAAGCGACGTACACAATTCAAGGATGCGAACAATGTAATCACCCACGTACGTTACAACACCAACCTTTCTCCTCAAGAGGCCGACAACTATGAACTCAGCAAGGTATTTCCTGGATGGAACCCCGACCAGCGGGTAGCGCAAATTAATCCACCTGTTGTGAAGATAAAAGACCGTGGCAACATTTATTGGGATGACATTCCCGAAGCCTGCCTCTATGCCGTGTGCAAAAACCGCGATGTAGTGGCATTTACCACCGAACCTCGCTTCACAGTGCCCAAAGGTACTGCAGAAGGTGCTTGTTTCTCCGTCCGTTGTGCCAATTTCTATGGCGGTTTGGGCGAACGTAGCAACGAGGTTGTCTATCCTAATCGGTGAAAAAAACGTATATTCCTATTTTTTTTTGCTTTTTCATTTTGTATTGTGCTCACTTAATCGTACCTTTGCAAAAAATACGTGTTTAAGAAAATAAATACTAACGCTAAAAACCTAACATTTATGGCTAAGAAATGGGTATGCCCCGTATGTGGGTATGTGTATGAGGGAGAGAACCCTCCTGAAAAATGTCCTCAGTGCAAAGTTCCTGGCGACAAGTTTAAATTGAAGGAAGAAACGGAAGGACTGAATTTTGCGTGTGAACATGAACTGGGTGTGGCAAAGGCCATCCCCGAAGGTGAAGAAGGCGACTTCATCCGCCAAGGATTGAAAAACGACTTCATGGGCGAATGCACCGAAGTGGGCATGTATTTGGCCATGGCGCGCCAAGCAGACCGCGAAGGATATCCTGAAGTGGCTGAAGCTTTCCGTCGTTATGCCTATGAAGAGGCTGACCACGCTTCACGCTTTGCAGAATTGCTGGGTGAAGTGGTTTGGGACACCAAAAAGAACCTCAAAATGCGTATGGAAGCTGAAGAAGGTGCTTGTGCCGGCAAGCTGAAAGTGGCACAAGTGGCCAAGAAGCTGGGGCTTGATGCCATCCATGACACTGTGCACGAAATGGCAAAAGACGAAGCACGCCATGGAGCTGGGTTCCAAGGTCTGTACAACCGATTCTTTAAGGACTGAAGTGAGTGAAAGAACTTCTATTTTAGCATGACCAATAAACTATAAACAAATATGGCAAAATACGTTTGTGACACCTGCGGCTGGGAATACGACCCAGAGGTAGGTTATCCAGAAGGTGGCATCGAGCCAGGTACGGCTTTTGAAGACCTTCCCGAAGATTTTGAGTGCCCATTGTGTGGGGTTGGAAAAGACCAATTCTCAGAGGCATAATAAAAGGACGATGCAAATCAGAAACATCAATCTTGGTGACAAGCCTGTTCTGTTAGCTCCCATGGAGGACGTGACGGATCAGGCTTTTCGCCTTTTGTGCAAGGAGTTCGGAGCCAGCATGGTATATTCCGAATTTGTCAGTGCTGATGCACTCATACGCAACGTGAACCGTTCGTTAGAGAAAATTCGGGTGGATGACTGCGAACGCCCCGTGGCCATTCAAATTTATGGGCGCGACGTGGCCAGCATGGTCGAAGCTGCCAAAATGGTGGAAAATGAGGCAAAGCCCGACGTGCTTGACATCAATTTTGGCTGCCCGGTGAAAAAAGTGGCGGGCAAAGGAGCTGGAGCAGGCATGCTGCGCACTCCCCAACTGATGCTCGACATCACTCGTGAAGTGGTCAAGGCTGTCCATATCCCTGTCACTGTTAAAACACGATTAGGTTGGGATGTACCCTCACTCTACGAAATTCCTGAAGAATGGAAACCTATTGACAAAGGCACCCCCTTTATTTTAGAACTTGCCATGCGGCTTCAAGACTGCGGCATTGAAGCCCTCACCATTCACGGTCGCACACGCTCGCAGATGTATCAGGGTGAAGCGGACTGGACGCTCATCGGAGAAGTGAAAAGCCACCCCCGCATCCACATTCCCATCATAGGGAATGGCGACATCTGTACAGCCGAAGATGCGGAAACCGCCTTCAATCGCTATGGAGTAGATGCCGTGATGATTGGACGTGCCACATTCGGACAACCTTGGCTCTTTAAGGATGTTCGTTCTTATCTTGACACTGGTAAGCACGACTCCACTATGACCACCGACTGGAAGTTTGCTGTGCTCAAACAACAAGTGCGCACAAGCATTGCCTACTCCCTTGCTGAAGACTGTGGGGCGAAAGGGCATGGGAGGAGCGAACTGGGAGGCATCATCCATGTAAGACGACACCTTGCCAATTGTCCCCTCTTCAAGGGAATCCCCGATTTTCGACAAACTCGCATTCGCATCCTTCAGGCAACTACCCAAGATGAACTCTTTGCCTTACTCGACGAGGCACGGGAAAGGGTGGTAGCTATTTCACGTTGAGGATAAGTCTCTTCAAATCCTTATCTTGCGAACTGGTACCATAGAGCACTTCAAAATCGCCCTCTTTCTGGTGCACAGTATTTGTCTCAGGGTCGAAAAATTCGAACGACTGGGGCGTAAGGGTAAGCTTGGCTGTGACTGTCTGTCCAGCCTTTACATTCACACGCTGAAAAGCACGTAACGACTTGAGAGGACCGTCAGGATCGGAGAGGTCGCGCAGATACACCTGCACCACTTCTGTGCCGTCATGCTTTCCCACATTGCTCACAGGCACACTGAGGGTGAAATTATCTCCATTCTTCGACACTTTTCCTTCGCCAAGACTAAATTGGGTGAAACTCATTCCATAGCCAAAAGCAAAGAGTGGGTCGGAGAAATAGCGGTAGGTGCGCCCTTTCATGGAGTAATCCTCAAAGTCGGGCAGCTGGGCCGAAGTCTTGTAGAAAGTAACAGGCAGTTTGCCGCTGGGATTATAGTCGCCAAAAAGAACATCGGCCACAGCTTGTCCACCTTCTTGTCCGGCATACCACACCTGTACAATAGCATCACAGCTCTCCGTCTCTGGCAACAAAGCAATAGCAGAGCCTGAACAGTTGACAAAAATCACTGTCTTTCCAGCAGTTTTCAAGGCCTTCAAAAAGTCACGCTGAACTTTAGGCAGTTCTATGTGAGTGCGGTCACCGCCTTTGAAACCATCAATCTCTACAGGCATTTCTTCTCCTTCCAAAGCAGCGGCAATACCGCCTACAAAGATAACTTTATCAATGCCCTTAAGCTGGTCAATAATTGCGGCATAATCAATGGGCTGCTCTTTGGCAATGTTGATCTTCATATTGGCACCCCAAGTCTTCACAAATTTGAAATGCACCTCAATCTTGTACGACTTGCCTGCTTCTGCCTGGATAACTGTCCGTGTGGGAGTAGTGCGCCAAGTGTGTTGACGTACTTTCTGCTGACCGTCAATGTAAAGCTGAAAATCACCACAACTTTCCATGTTCACCACATATTCGCCTGCCTCCTTGGGGGTGAAAATTGTCTCGTACTTAGCCGAAAAATCCTCAAGATTGACGCCAGGGGCAAAATTGTGCATACCTGCTGTAGTGACAGCTAAGGGTGTAATGTAGAATTGAGTGGTCACAGGCTTGCCTTCCATTTCCGTATTGTTCCAAAAGGTGCCTTTAAGACCTTTTTTGCCGTCAATGGCACAATAGGTGTTCATCAAGCAGTCCATCACTTTGTCGTAGGTCCTATCACATCCTGGCAGATGAAGGAGTGACTTTTGCTTTGTCTTGATACCGTCGAGAATGGTGATAGTGTGGTTGGGTGTGCCATTGTAGTTACCCCACATCAAGGGTTCATCATCGGCATTAGGACCTATAACGGCTATTTTTTCTTTGTTCTTCGCTAAAGGTAAAACATTGCCTTTGTTCTGAAGAAGCACGATGGTCTGGCGCGCCATATCAAGAGCAATCTGTCGATGCTCCTTACAGTCCATTTTTGAATAAGGAATCTTAGACCATTCCACCAGCGAGGGATTGTCCATCTCGCCCAGGTCAAAACGCCCTTCAAGCAAACGCACCACATGCTTATCAACTTCAGCTTCGGTGATAAACCCTCGCCTGACAGCTTCTGGGATGCTTCTGTAAGCATAGCCATAGCCACACTCCACATCCGTTCCAGCAATAGTGGCCTTAGCTGAAGCATGGGCGGCATCAGAGGAAGATTTGTGACTGCTGTAGAAGTCGCTCACCGCACCGCAGTCGCTCACTACCAAGTATTGAAATTCCCATTCGTCACGCAGAATCTGTTGCAACAGACGCTGACTACCACAACAGGGGTCATCATCCAGCCTTTGGTAGGCACACATCACCTCTCTTACCTTGGCGTCCTGCACCAACGTCTTAAAAGCGGGCATGTAGGTCTCCCACATGTCGCGAGGTGTTACATCAATAAGATTGGCTGTATGACGTGACCATTCTGGTCCACTATGTACAGCATAATGTTTAGCACAAGCCCAAAGTTTGCGGTATTTGGCCGATTCAGGACCTTGCAATCCGCGCACCACTTGAGTACCCATCACTGAAGTGAGGTAGGGGTCTTCACCGTATGTTTCCTGTCCTCTGCCCCAGCGAGGGTCGCGGAAAATGTTGACATTTGGTGTCCAAACAGACAGACTATGAAATTTCTCATCTTCACCTCCGTTCAGCATACGATGGTTATATTGTGCACGAAATTCTGTGCTGGCTGCATCAAACACTTTATAGAGGAGATTAGGGTTGAACGACGCTGCCATACCTATAGGTTCGGGAAAGACAGTGACATTGCCCATATTGGCCGCTCCATGCAGAGCCTCGCTCCACCAAAAGAATTTTTTTATGCCCAAACGAGGAATGGCAGGACTTTCATCAAGCATAAGCTGGGCTTTCTCTTCCAAGGTGAGGCGGGAGCAAAGATCTGTGGCTCGTTCCTTGGCCGATAAGTTAGTATTTTGGTAAGGCAACATTTGTGCTGCTACCTGAGCACTGAATCCAATGGCCAGTGCCAACATCAGAAAGTTTCTCTTCATCATAAAAAACAAGTCTTTAGGTTATTTTCGCTACAAAGTTAGCGTTTTCCCTAAAGACCTGTTTTCGTTATTGTAACAAGTTTTTGCAATTCTGTTACATCGAATAGGATTTCATCTTCATCGCCCTGTGCTGATTACATGCGCTCGGGCATTTCTATGCCAAGCAGTCCCATGCCCAAATTCACCACCTTTGCCACTGCTTTGGCAAGCGAGAGGCGGAAAAGCTTCAAGTTTGTGTCGGTTTCGCCCAAAATGGTGAAGTCGTGGTAGAACTGGTTGAAAGCTTTAGTGAGTTCGTAGCAATAGTTGCAAATGCCTGAAGGACTGTAATCAGTACCAGCTTGACGTACCGCCGTGCCAAACTGATTAAGTTTTTGGATGAGTTCTGTCTCTTTCGTTGAGAGTTGAGAATCGAATGCCATCAATTGAGCAGGAATTTCGATGCCTTGCTCTTTAGCTTTGCGGAGGATAGAGGCAATACGTGCGTAGGTGTATTGGATGAAAGGACCCGTGTTACCGTTGAAGTCTATCGATTCTTCGGGGTTGAAGAGCATATTTTTGCGAGCATCTACCTTGAGGATAAAATACTTCAGTGCACCTAATCCCACTTTGCGAGCCACCTCACGGGCTTCTTCCTCAGTCATGTCGGTCTGCTTGGCACGTTCCTTACTGGCTTCGTATGCATCGGCAATCATCGTCTGCATCAAGTCATCGGCATCTACCACTGTGCCTTCACGACTTTTCATCTTACCATTGGGGAGTTCCACCATTCCGTAGGAAAAATGCACAAGGTCTTTACCCCACTTGAAGCCGAGTTTGTCAAGCAGGATGGAGAGCACTTGGAAATGGTAATTCTGTTCATTGCCCACCACATAAATCATCTTGTCGATGGGGAAATCCTGAAAACGGAGCTTGGCCGTACCAATGTCTTGTGTCATATAGACAGACGTACCATCGCTACGTAACAGAAGTTTTTCATCCAATCCCTCTGCCGTAAGGTCAGCCCACACCGACCCATCTTCACGACGGTAGAAGAGGCCCTTCTCCAAACCTTCCATCACTTTCTCTTTTCCTTCAAGGTAAGTGTCCGATTCGTAGTAAATCTTGTCAAAGCTTACCCCCATCATCTTGTAGGTTTCGTCAAATCCAGCATAAACCCACTCGTTCATCTTTTTCCACAATGCACGAACTTCAGGATCGCCTTGTTCCCATTTCACCAGCATTTCATGGGCTTCCTTAATGAGTGGAGCTTCTTGCTTGGCGCGCTCCTTAGCGGCCTCTGGGTCCATACCCTCGTTGAGATATTGCTGGATGAGACTCTCACATTCTGCTTTGTAGTGCTTGTCGAAAGCCACATAGTAGTCTCCAATGAGGTGGTCACCCTTTTTCCCCGACGATTCGGGCGTTTCGCCATTGCCCCATTTGAGCCATGCGAGCATGCTTTTGCAAATGTGGATGCCACGGTCGTTGACTATATTGGTTTTGACCACCTTATTACCATTTGCCTCGACAATACGAGCCAAAGAAGCTCCCAAAAGGTTATTCCTCACATGCCCCAAATGGAGAGGTTTGTTGGTGTTAGGCGAGGAGTACTCAATCATCACCAATGGGCTTCCGTTGGTGATTGGCTGGAAACCAAAGTTTTCTTCCGCATTGATTTGGTTAAGCAACTCTATCCAAGGAACATCGCTGATGACAAGATTAAGAAATCCTTTCACAACATTGTACTTAGCCACCATGTCGCTTGCATGCTCAACAAGATACTTTCCTATCTCGTCTCCCACCATGTCGGGAGCTTTTCTCGCTGCTTTCACAAAAGGAAACACCACAACTGTCAGATGTCCCTCAAATTCGTCTCTCGTTTTCTGCAACTGCACCTGCTGTGCAGTCACATCCATGCCATACAGAGCCTTCACAGCTTCCTGCACACTGGCTATCAGTCTTTCTTCTATCGTCATAATGGTCAATTTTTCTGCAAAGGTACGATTAAGTGAGAGAAAAAACAAATTTATTTGAGATTTTCCGAACGTGAGTACTTTCGGCGTTAGCCAACGGTACGATTAAGTGAGAGAAAAAACAAATTTATTTGAGATTTTCCGAACGTGAGT
>ODAI011365903.1_pt1 | contig 58631 bp, 54 predicted proteins | sample 1539321 | NCBI WGS metagenome assembly ODAI01 (sample SAMN02144231, study PRJEB22623) | gut metagenome | biome: sheep rumen | host: Ovis aries | place: New Zealand | reverse complement strand
GTCTCCACCAAAGAGCGGTATCTTCGCTCTTTATCTTCGGCATCATAAGCTTTTCCCTGGGGATTTTATATGTATCAAACATCACGGTACTTGTAAATATCGTGGTGTTTTTTAGTGCCTGTTTATAGTTTAGGCTCTCCGGTACTCTTACAACCTTGCCGTTTCCAACAGCATCTGCATCGGCAAACTCGTATCCCGTAAATACAAAGGCCGCATCCTTTTCTTTCATAAACATAAGCTCTTTTTCAAGCTTATCCGAAGTCCAGACATCATCGCCGTCAAGATAGGCTATATACCTTCCGCGGGATTCCATAACGCCGCGGTTTCTTGCGGCCGCCGCCCCGGTATCTTCCGTCTGCATAATAAGTCTTGCACGGGTCTCTATACCTTTTTCGGCTATGTATTCTTTAATTATCTGTGCAGACCGATCCGTACCGCCATCCTCAACCATAATAAGTTCCCAGTCCGCATAAGTCTGGGCAAGGACGCAGTCCATGGTCTGAACTATATATTTCTCAAGCTGATATACCGGTATGATGATACTGACGGTATTCGCGTAATCTCTATCCATAAAAAACCTTTACAAGTAAATTTTTCCAAACAAAGACAAAGGCGCGCCCATTGGCACGCCGGAAGATTTATTCGCCAAGTCCTGTTTCAACAGCATTAACAAGAGCTTTAAGAGCGTCGTTTTCATCTTCGCCGTCACAAACCAGCTCTATCTCGTCTCCGCACTTTACGCAAGCTCCCAAAACACTGAGAACACTCTTTGCATTCGCGGTTGTATCCTTGATCTTGAATGTGATCAATGATTTATACTGCATAGCCTCCTTGCACAAAATGCCGGCAGGTCTTAAATGAAGTCCCGTAGGGTTTTTGATAACCACTTTCTGACTAACCATCTTTATTCCTCCAAAACTAAACTTACGCTCTAAAACATGATATCCTGGATAAGTGCTGCCAGTTTTTCAGCTTCTTTTTGAATAAGCTGCTGGTCCTTACCTTCGATCATAACTCTGACAAGGGGCTCTGTACCCGAAGGACGGATAAGGACTCTGCCCTCTCCCTCGAATTTCTTTTCCAGCTCCTCGATAGCCTTCTTGATCTCGGGATATTCAAGATACTTTTCTTTTTTGTGGTTTGCAACCTTCGCTCCGACAAGGGCCTGGGGAAGTACTTCCATAACCTTCGCAAGCTCGGATAAGGGCTTTTTCGTCTCAACCATTACCTGTAAAAGATGAAGGGCACTGAGAAGTCCGTCTCCCGTTGTATTCTCATCAAGGAAGATAATGTGTCCGCTTTGCTCTCCGCCAAGGGATCCGCCGATCTCCTTCATCCTCTCAAGAACGTATCTGTCTCCTACTGCGGTTCTCTCAAGGTTTATACCGTTTTTCTCACAGGAAAGGGAAAATCCAAGGTTACTCATTACAGTAGCAACGATCGTATCACCCTTAAGCTTACCCTGTTCCTTCATATAATTGCCGACAATCGCCATGATCTGGTCACCGTCAACCATTTTACCGTTTTCATCAACCGCAAGGAATCTGTCCGCATCACCGTCAAAAGCAATTCCGATCGCGGCTTTCTCGTAAACAACGCGGGCCATAAGCTCTTCCATATGGGTGGATCCGCAGTTCGCATTGATATTGGTTCCGTCGGGATGATTGTGAATCGCTACGATCTCCGCGCCGCAGCGGGAAAGAGCTTCAACCGATGTGTAGTAAGAAGCGCCTTCCGCACAGTCAACAACAAGCTTCATACCGGAAAGGTCCACACCAACCGATCTGACGGAATGGTTGATGTATTCCTCTTTAGCGTCCGTAAGTATCTTTATCTTGCCGACTCCGGGACCGATAGGGAATTTAATATCCTTCATATTGCTCTTTATCTGAGCCTCTATTTCGTCCTCAAGAGCATCGGGAAGTTTAAATCCGTCCGCATCAAAAAACTTAATTCCGTTAAACTCTACAGAGTTGTGGGATGCCGAAATAACAACGCCCGCATCTACCATATGCTTTCTTGTAAGATAAGCGACTGCGGGAGTCGGAACTACGCCTACATATACGCAGTTGGCACCGACGCTGCAGGCTCCCGACATAAGCGCGTAAGCAAGCATATCGCCGGAAATTCTCGTATCGCATCCGACCATAATAGTCGGTTTATGATTTTTTGATTTTGTAAGTACATACGCCCCTGCCTGTCCAAGCTGCATCGCAAGTGTAGGGGTAAGCTCATCATTAGCTACTCCGCGGACTCCGTCCGTTCCAAACATTCTACTCATTATTAACTGTCCTTTGAATTACTTCTTTCTTACCGTCACCTTAACTTCAGCGCCTTTTTTAATGTTTATGGAACTGCTGAGGCCAAGGCTGACGGGCATATGATAATCGCCCTCGTCCAGCTCGCTGATGTCGTTATTGTCCATAAAGGCGGCAACATCGACCGTCTTGCCGATGGTTAATGCATCAATGCCTTCAATATTGGACTTAAGACCGGATATCGTGACTGATACGATTGACGGTGCAATCTCAATGTCATATCCATCGGGTACATTCGTAAGTGTGATGCCATCGGCCGGGAAGGTGACTGTCTTTTCTTCCTCAGGCTCGATAAATACCTTCACGGTAACCGTCTTGTCAAAATCATCATCCGCAAACTGAACATTAGTGGGTACATACTGGCTTAGATCAACTTCTTTTTCCACATCCGCATCGGCATCTGTTATGTCGATAGGTGTAGTGATGTTAATCCTGCTGAGAGATAAAAGAGCCGCATGCGTTCCGGCTAAAGTAACCGTCTCGGGGTAAACTTCAAGATTTCCGGTATAGAGATACCCCGGAGCAGGCTCTCCGGTCTTGGATGCGTATACCGCAACCTTCTTTGTCTCAAGGATATTAACATCAACATGTACGTAATCCGACTGTTTTGTTATAGTCGAAAGATTAAGTACGTTGTTTGAAGCGTCATACAGTTCAATCTCAATATTTGCCGAAAGAGACTCACTCACACCGTCAATATCGATATTAACCTGGCCGTAGCTGACCATATCGATATCTGACTTCGGACCGTTGATCTCGATCATATTTAAGTCCATGGTAACACCGCCGAACTTGCAGTTTTCAGCAACTTCTCCGGTGGTGTTCTTGATGATACGGACATATTTCCTTGCGCGGTCCTCTATTGAAAGCGTTACGCTGTCCTTGCTTGATGTAAGGGAATCGTATGTCATATCCCCCGCCAGTCTGAGGCTGATGGGAATCTTTCCGTCTACGATCTTTGAAGCATCAGCCTCTGCTATTATATCGGCAGAACTGAGGCTGTTGATAACTGTCTTAGGAGCGGTTACGGTAACTCTTACCGTATCGCCGTCAAGGATATCCCAGACTTTCTTCTCGGGATCAAGGGCTTCCTCGTTTATTATCTGAACCTTAATATTTGAAAAATCCTTGGGGATCGTAGGGTTTTCAATCTGAATCCAGACAAACCAAATAACAATGGCAAGGAAAACAGATACGATTTTGAGCCACCAATCCTTAAGGAGCCATTCTTTAAACTTTTTCATCGGCAGCTCCTTCCCCGGTCTTTACTTCCGTATTATTTTCATCGCTCCGGCATCTTCTTGTCTTTCTGCGCTTTTCGCGGGCCTTGGATACAAGCTTTGTAAGTCTTGTCTTTAACTGCTCACCGTCGGATATGGGCTCGATCTTGCCGTCGATGGCAAGAGAGATACGTCCCGTCTCTTCGGAAACGATGATCGTTACGGCATCCGTCTTTTCGGATACTCCCACAGCCGCTCTGTGCCTTGTGCCAAGATCTTTGCTAAGTCCCATATTGTCGGAAAGGGGGAGGTAGCAGGTAGCTGCAGTCACGCGATTTCCCACAATAATAACCGCTCCGTCGTGAAGCGGGGTATTTTTCTCGAATATATTGATAAGAAGTCCGCTGGTGATCTTGCCATCGACCGCTATACCGGTGGTCTCGTACTCGGACAAAAACTCCGCTCTCTGAATTACGATAAGAGCTCCCGTTCTTGCCTTGCCCATCTCGGTACATGCTTTGACAATTTCTGAAATAGATTCCGCAGAAATACTCTCCACATCGGTTGAATTGATTCCGGTGGTGGAGAGAATATCGCCCAGAATATTTTTCCGTCCCAGATTTTCAAGGCCCTTTCTAAGCTCCGGCTGAAGGACAAGCAAAAGGGCTATGATAGCGTAGTTAACAACATTTTTGGCGATCCAGATAATGGTATCAAGCTGCAATATGGAAGCCACAACAAGGAACAGCGCGATTACGATGATTCCTTTAAGCAAAGACCATGCTCTGGTATTTTTCATCCAGGCCAAAATATAGTACAGCAAAAAAGCAATGATCAGGATTTCCAAAACATCCCGCCACTGTACCGTAGTCATATATATACCCATATTTTTAAGGTAATTTATGGCCTGTGTCACAAACTGCATTTAAATGAATTACTCCCTGTAATCTTCGGATGAATTTTCGGTATATTCACCGTTTTCTTCATAATACTCCCCATCGGAGCCCTCATAGTAACCGTCCTCGGAAAAATATCCGTTCTCGTCGACATACTCAAGATCATCATACCCTTCGGCATACAGATCTTCGCCGCTTCCGTTCATAAAGCTCTTTCCGCCTTTTCTGCGGTTTATCTGACGTACTCTCTGGGCAGACTCGCCAAGAGAGATCTTGGGAACAGCCTTAACGTAATAGTAGTAATCGTCATCTTCGAACTGAACATTCTCTGTACGGTTAAAGTCAACACAGTACTTAAAGAACTTAAGTACAAATCCGGCTGCTACCGCAAGCACAGATACTAAAATTATATTGATAAAGGATATTCCGGTATCCATTATCACATCTCCTATAAGGAGGGCGATGATATCAACCACAACTCCCACTCCGATAGCAATCTCCCAGTTTCTCTTGATGGGAAGACGGCGCAGGAAATATACAACGAGAAACGTAACAACAAAAGCTATGATAACGATTATCATTCCCTTGTTGGCAAGTATATCGTCGATAAGGATCTTAAGCTGGTCCGCAGCTTCGGCGATAGGCATATTGGCAATCGTCGCGGAATTTGCATTGACAACCTTCAGGAAGTAGTATGCCACTACTCCGCAGGCCATAGCTACAGTGCATCCGGGAGTTGCCGTAAGACCGAGCACAATAGGAAGCACATAAGGAAGCTTCCAGAGCATAAGGATCGGTGTAATCGCAACTACCAGAGACGACTTGGGCGAGAACCTGAGAAAAAGCAGGTACAGCACAAGGTAGAGCAAAACTCCCAAAGCCGCAACTATAAGCGACAGATGATACATATGCAAGAGGGAGAAAAGTCCCGCAAAAACAAGTATCATTCCGCTCGGAAGGAAGGAACAAAGCAGCGAAGCTACGAGTTCTATCACAATATTATCAATTTTAGTAAAGTAACCCATTCTTGAATTTACAGTGTGAAGTACTATAAAAGCCGCAATGAGCTTAAGGGCGGGAACAATGAACGCGTCGTATTTATAATACAGTTGTATCACCTTTTCCCTTATTTCATACAGATTTTTCATTTGTCTTATACAACTTCCTTAATTTTTTAAGATTGCTCTTATATTTTCGGAGATTTGAAGCGGCTATCGAATACTTGACGAAAGCCACAAGATATGAAATACCCACATAAACGATCAGGGCAATAACATAGTACTTTCCAAAACTCTTCAAGATGGAAATGATATCTATCTCATATATATTCGACATAAACTCGTCGAAATTGTAATAAATATATAATGCCAGCCCAAATACAAAGGCTACGGTTATAGCAAAAGCCGCCTTAAGGATTGAGGCCCAGATATAATCGCTTCTGAAAAAAGAACCGATCCTTAAATGCTCTTTTCCCTTGCCCTTTTCGTAGGATGACATCCTGGTCATCATTATGACCTTATCTCTGTCAAGCATATATTCACCTTTGCCCGGGAGATTACAGGAATCTCATTCTCGGGTTATCTTTGTCATTTTTATGTGCCGCAGCAAGAGCAGCCGCTTTTTGTGCGTTATAGTCTCTTGTCATCTGGCTGAAGCTGTTGGCAACGTTTGCCTTGCATCTGTCGCAATACTTACCGGATCTAATCTGCGCTCCGCAGTTCTCGCATGTAAGCATCATAGCAGAATCCTCGGTAACCTCAAGCCTGTCCTCGCGAAGCCACTGTGTTATCTGAGAAGGCTCTACATCGCAGGCTTCGGCAACTTCGTTAATTCCGACGCCCTTGTGCTCGCGGATATACTCCTTTACTTCCTGGAACTTGGCTTCCATAACCTCTTTGCAGGCCTGGCAGATAGGCATTCCGGAAATATAGTTAAACATCTTTCCACATTTACGGCAGTTTCTAACGTTCATTATCATTACCTCCATGTTTTAAGCTTTGCAAAAGGAGCTTAAATACTCTCCCCTCCTGCAAGCGCTACAAAATACACATCAGGTATACCTGCTTTATGAAGAACCTTTGTAACTTCATCCACAGTCGCTCCCGTTGTGTATATGTCATCGATAAGTATAATCGTCTTTAATTTTACAACATTTTCCCCTACAATAAAAGCATTTTTAAGATTTTTTTGCCGCTCCTGCGGCGAGAGCATCTTTAAAGGCGCGGTATTTCGCCTTCTTTTGACACCCCCCTCCAAATACGGGATCCCAGTATTTTTTGAGACCTCTTTTGCAAGGAGCGCCGCCTGATTATACCCCCTCTTCGCATATCGCTTTCTGTGTATCGGGATGGGAACAAGGGCATCAGGCTTCAGATCCCTTATAAAGTCCCCGAGATAATCCGCTATCTCCTCCCCGTAATACTCGGCGTACTCCGGTCTTTTACCGTATTTAAAGCGGTAGATTGATTTCGCTGCAGAATCATACTCATACAGGCATCTTCCCCGCAAAAACTTATGCTTTCCGTTCGCACATTCCGTGCAATACCTGTCCTCACCCATCAGCTTTTTACCGCATTTAAGGCAATAGGGCGGAGTAAGGAGCCTCAGCTTTTTTATACATTTTGCATGGATCTTTTCCCCGTACGGCGTTACTATCTCGTCGCAAAAAGGACATCTGCGCGGGAAAACAAGGTCCATCAAAAAATTCCCCGCCTTCTTTAGTAAATCAAAAAACAATTTTTATCCCCCGATTTCAAGAATTCTTTCCTTCAGTGAAGTGTATCTGCTCCTTCCCGAAGAATTATCTATCATTTCCCTCACAATCTCCGAACTGCCCATAAGAACAACGCACTTTTTTCCTCTTGTGATACCGGTGTAGAGCAGATTCCGATACCGCATTATCTCCGGCACATCCAAAAGCGGAATTATAACCGCCGGGTATTCAGAGCCCTGGGATTTGTGGATGGTTATGGCGTAAGCCATCTCCAGCTCATCCAACAGGTTAAAAGGATACTCCACAATCCGCTTATCGTCAAATTCAACCTTGACAGTCTGTGCCGAGTCGTTTATTTCAAGGATTCTTCCCGTATCTCCGTTAAATACGCCGAGTCCCGATGCGATCTCTATCCCGAATCTGCCGTATATATTCCACTCGAGCTTATAGTTATTCTTTATCTGCATGACTTTATCCCCTTCGCGATAAATAAAGTCTCCGGAAATATGCTCTCTTTTCGCCGGCGAAGGAGGATTAAGGCTCTCCTGCAGAAACTTATTAAGCTCTATGCAGCCTAAAGCACCCTTTCGCATAGGCGTAAGGACAGTGATGTCAAACATATCCGCATCGCAGTACTTCGGGAGCTTATCCCTCATCATCCAGATCATATGCTCGATGATCATCTTTGACGAGTTTCTCTCAAGGAAAAGAAAATCCTTTGAATCCGTTCCAAGCTTTATCTGCTCTCCGGCGTTTATTTTATGCGCATTGACAACGATATCGCTTCCTTCGGCCTGCCTAAATATCCGCTTTAAGCTGATGCAGGAAAACCTTCCGCTGTCTATGATATCCCTTAGTACTCTTCCCGGTCCCACACTCGGAAGCTGGGCCGCATCTCCTACCAGTATCAGTCTCGTCCCGGGAATTATGGCTTTTAAGAGCCCCTGAAAGAGGAGAATATCCACCATAGACGCCTCGTCCACTATGATAACGTCCGTCTCTAGAGGATCGTCTTCATTCTTGTTAAAGTAAGTATGGGAATCCCCCTCAATACCGCCTCCGACCTCAAGGAGTCTGTGGATCGTCATAGCCTCATACCCGGTAGCTTCCGTCATACGCTTGGCGGCTCTTCCTGTAGGCGCCGCAAGAAGGAGACTCATTCCCTTGGAGAGGAAATACTTGATTATAAGATTGATGGTCGTAGTCTTTCCGGTACCGGGACCTCCTGACAGTATAAAAATACTGTTTTTAACACATTCCTTAACCGCTTCAAGCTGTACCGGATCCACTTCCATATTTTGGGCGTCTGCTATAGTCTTAAGTCTGCCCTGAAGGATTTCCTCCTCTTCCGTCGTAAGTCTTTCGAGAGGCATACTAAGGTCATCCAAAAGTCTCGCGCAGTTTTGCTCCGCATAGAAAAAAGCGGAAAGATATACGTTTTCTTCCCGTATGATAAGCTTTCTGTCAAGAGCCAGGTTTTGGAGCTCGTTTTTAATAGTTTCGTCGTCCATACCCAACATCTTTTTGGCTTCAAAGAAAAGCACCGGGATCGGAAGATAGCAGTGTCCCTCTCCTGCGCTTTGCTGCATAATATAAAGCAGCGCGCATCTAAGCCTCATCGGCGAGTTTTCAGGAATACCCACTCTTCTTGCTATGGTATCTGCGGTAATAAACCCTACGCCGGAAATATCCTCCGCAAGCTTATAGGGATTCTCCTTCATAACCGTGTAAAGACCCTGGCCGTAGGTGTCAAAGATCTTCACCGAAAGAGCCTGTGAAATGTCATATTGTCCAAGAAACATCATGGCATCCCTTAAGTCTCTTTTTTCCTCCACCTGAACAGCTATCTCCATAGCCCGGCGGACGCTGATCCCCTTTACCTCGGCAAGTCGCTCCGGTTCCTCCTCGATGATCCGAAGAGTATCCTTTCCGAACATAGACACGATCCTCGCCGCAAGGGCCTGTCCGATTCCCTTGATCGCGCCGGAGCCCAGATATCTTTCGATACTCTCGTTGTCAGCCGGAGGTACGACTTTATAGCTTTTTATCCTAAATTCCTTGCCATAAACCGGATCCTCGAAGAATTCCCCCGTAAGCTCTACCGTCTCGCCTATCTGAAGGTCCTTGCTGTTTCCGATACAGGTTGTTTCCCGCCCCTTGTCCACAAGGACAAAGATATTGTAACCATTGACAGAGTTTTGATGTATAAAATTTTCAATATACCCTCTAATAGTATCCATCGGTTAATTAAATGCCCCTCTTAAGTTTATATACGGTATCCTCAAACTCCTCAAGTGCGGCATAGCCCGCATCCGTCACCCGATACACCCCGGTTTCGATCTTTTCAAACCATCCGTAATAATCTGCTCTAAGGATATCCGCGGTTTTCTCTATATTGCAAAGCTTTCTGACCTCTCTGCCTTTAACCTCTCCGCCAAGCTCCGCGCAGGCGTCAAGTACAAGGAGAGCATCCTCTCTATAGGCGCTAATAAGCTTTTCGCCCCTTACACCGCCGACATTATTCTTTGTTCTTCTCTTGGAAAACTCCGCATTCAGCTTCTTTTTCTTATTTTGATTTTGCCTTTGATATACGGATAGTTCGGTAACCAGCGGTTCGTTCGCTACCTGAACCTCAAGACTTCTTTTAGATACAAGAAGAAGTCCTATCCCGAGTCTTTTTAAAAGATAGAGTTTATCTCTGTAAGCGGTATTTTTAAGGCTCTTTGGCTTAAAAACCGCGATATAAACCGTCTCAACATATTTTTGGCGAAGAGCCGCCTGTCTTAGAGCCTTAAAGTCCAAGTCGACCTTAAGCTCAACAGCAACGTGCTCTTCGCCCCGTTCCATATACAGATCTATATCCTCAACCTCACCGTCGCAGATATAGCCCTGTTTTTCGAAATATTCTTTTACCGGCCCGAATAAATCTCTCTCCATTTACCGCATTTCAACCATATACTCTTTAATCCGTAATATCCAAATCCGGAGATATCATTATATCATAATCCGGATATTCTTTCGAAAGCTCTTTATACAATATCTCAAGGCCCTCGGACGGCTTTATGTCAAAGCTCATAACAACATCAAAGCGCATATGCTTTTCTTCAAGGTCAACGTAAAAGCCGTGGAACTGAAGCGCCCAATCGTACTTTAGGACAATTTTCTGGATATTGTTTCTGATCTCGGCGGCCTCGTTGTTTTGTGTGTTGTAGGAGTAAACGCCGACTCCGGTAAGGACGACTCCGGTCTCATTATAAACCTTAGCTTCAAGCTTTCTGGTAAGAACGTCAACCTCGCCGGCGGTCATGGTGTCCGGAACCTCGATATGAACAGAGGCGTAATGCCTGTTTGGTCCGTAATCATTGATCATAAGGTCATATGCGCCGCGAACGCCCTCTTCTGACGAAATCAGCTTTTTTATCTTTTGCGTAAGCTCCGGGTCTTCCCTGTGTCCAACAATATCGCTTATTGTTTCGAGCATCATCTCGATTCCGGCTTTTATGATAAATCCCGAGATGATAACACCAACGTACGCCTCAAGAGAAAGACCGGTAAAGGTAAAGATAAGGGCCGAGGCAAGTACCGATGCGGAAAGAATTGCATCAAACAAAGCGTCCTTTCCGGATGCCTCCAGCGCGCCGCTGGAAACCTGCTTGCCTTTATTTTTTACGTAAAGTCCGAGAACAATCTTTACAACAACAGCTACGCCGATTATTATCAGCGAAACAAGACTGTACTCAGCCTCTTCCGGATGGATTATCTTTTTTATCGAAGCTATTCCCGCGGTAATACCGGCGTAGAGAACGATGGCGGAAACCACCATAGCGCTCAGGTATTCAAGCCTTCCGTGCCCTAAGGGATGCTTTTTATCCGGAAGCCTGTTGGCCAGCTTTGCTCCCACTATCGTAACCACGCTGGAAAGCGCATCGGATAAGTTGTTTATCGCATCCAAAGTAATTGCAATGGAGTTGGTTAAAAAGCCAACTGCAGCTTTGAAAAGAACAAGGAACAGATTTGTTACTATTCCGACTATGCTTGTTCTTGTTATTATTTTGTCACGGCTTTCGTTTTTATTCATCTTGATCACTTCTTTTAAAACAGCGGTTAATTATGCCGAAAGCAGAGCACCCGTTTTCCGGATGCCCTGCATTTTAAATAAACCAAAGTCCCCACCCGTATCCAAAATTAGAGAAGCTCCTGGTATCCCGGCACAAAGAGGTGGCGAGGGATTCCGTCTACCATAATAGGCGCCACGTCTCCCTGAATAAGAGGTCTTACATATGTCAAAAACTCGTTGGTTACGTATGTTCCGTCCTTTGTGATCCACTCTCTCGGAACAAGTCTTTCGTCATTGGCGATCTTATGAACATCCTTAACTTCCGTTCCGGCCTGATAAGGATCGTCAGAGAGACGCTGGATAACGACCATCTTTCCCGTATCTCCTTCATCCGCAGCTTTCATAGCCGCACCGCCGACTTCATAAGCCTCGAGGATATCGACTCTTGATGCGCAGTGGCTGGCAGCTCTCTGCAGGGTAGAAAGCTCGATCGAACGGGTTTTGCAGCCGATCTCTTCGGAGAGAACATTGCAAAGATATCTCGCAGTACCGGTAAGCTGTTTATGTCCGAAGGCATCAACATAATCGGTAGCGTTTCCAAGCTCGCTGATGTATTTTCCGTCTTTGGTATGTATTCCTTCAGAAACCGCGATAACGATGGAACGCTTTTTCTTCAGCATATCCTTGCATCTTTTCACAAACTTATTAATGTCAAAATCAAGCTCGGGAAGATAAATAGCGTCAGGTCCGTCGCAGTCCTCACCCTTTGAGAGGGCTGCTGCCGCGGTAAGCCATCCGGCGTTTCTTCCCATGATCTCCACAACGACTATCTGTCCGTTGGTAGTTTCCAGACTCCATCCGTCACGGATTATCTCCTTTACGGAAGTTCCGATATACTTGGCCGCGGAGCCGTATCCCGGGGTATGGTCCGTAAGAGCAAGGTCGTTATCAATTGTCTTGGGGCATCCTACAAAGCGTATCTCAGAGCCTGTAATAATAGCATAATCGGAAAGCTTTTTGATGGTGTCCATCGAATCGTTTCCGCCGATGTAGATAAAGCAGTCTATCTCGAGCTTATCAAGAATCTCGAAGATTTTTTCGTAAACTTCTTTATCTTCGCTGATATTAGGCAGCTTGTAACGACAAGAACCCAGATAGGCCGAAGGCGTTCTCTTAAGAAGCTCGGCGTCGAGGCCTGTTCTTATGTGTTCAGAGAGATCGATGTATCTGCCCTCGAGAAGTCCCTGGACTCCGTGAAGCATGCCGTATACCTTTTTGTAACCCCTGTCTTTAGCGGTACGAAAGACACCCGCAAGTGAAGAATTGATGGCGGCTGTAGGTCCGCCCGACTGTCCGACAATAACGTTTCTCTTTCCTTTTTTGCTCATAGCTTGCCCCTTTCTTTGTAAGATTAATACCTTCTTTCAGTATAATTAATCGGGGTATTGTAAGTCAACAAAATGCCGTCTGTTTTATAAGATTTTAAGAGAAAAAATCTTGTTTTTAAGCAAAAAAATGACGGTAGTCGTTCCTACCGCCATTTTGCATTATCCCTTGAAATCGATCGCAGTTCCTACGCTGAGCTCAGCCTCTGTCTTTACACGAGAAAGGGCGCTGTTATACGAGTAATTACGCACCTTGTTAAGAAGAGCATCCATAGAATCCGCTTCAATCTTTATATATTGCTTCGGCTCTAAGGAAATCTCCTCTGCAGCCTCAGTTTCAGCTGCATCCGAGATGCTATCAGTCTTTTCGGAAGCTGCGCTTTCAGCTCTTTTTTCCTTTATCTTTTCTTCAAGAGCTTCTTCCTGTGCCTTTTCTTTAGCTTTCTTTTCGGCAGCCTTCTTAGCTTCCTTTTTCTCGGCCTGATTCTTTTCGATGCGCTTCTTTTGCATATCCGAGGATTTCTCTAAGGTTGCAAAGAATTTCTCGTTGCCGTTTGAATCAACACTGATCCCGAAGTTGCTTACGGCTGCGCCGCTGCTCGTCAAGCTGTTTTTGGCCTCAGCGAGCTTTGTCTGGCTCATCGCGATGATGCCTTCATACTTCTTTCTGAAGTTCTCATCTTCGGCCATCCGCTCAATCTTTTCGACATCGATAAGAACAACCATCTTATTGGCATTGCCGTAAGATGCTGCATTTTTCTTAACCTGTTCTTTCATGTCGTTGCTGACCGCGATAAACTCCATATTGTGGAATTTGGACTTCAGCTTCTCGTAATAGTCTTTAGCCTTATCCGAGAGCTTAACATCGCCGATTGCAAAGCCATAATCTGTTTTTGTAGGAACAAGGGAACTTTTAGGGCTGATGGAAGTATATTCCTTGTACTCGGTCTTTACTTCTTTAGCCGGGGACTCCTTTGCCGATCCCGCGGGCGGTGAGGCGCCAAGCTTTTCATTAGGCACCCGGTACTTCCCGTAAGCGGCAATACCTGAATTAGTAATACCTGTCATACGCTCTACCTCCTTGTAGAAAGATGCTGAAATCCGTTTCAGCCACGCTGAGAAGATTATTTCTCAATTTGTTTATCGGCAAACGGATATAAATACTTTAGGGGGTAAAAAAATTTTGTATCGATAATTTATGTAGATATTTCTAAACTATATTTTAGATTACTTTTTTACATCCATATGGTTTATCATACTTGCACTGTATCCCGCACCGAAGCCGTTATCAATATTGACAACGGTTACTCCGCTGGCACAGGAATTGAGCATCGATAAAAGGGCCGAGACTCCGCCAAAGGATGCGCCGTATCCGACGCTTGTGGGTACAGCTATAACAGGGCAATCCGAAAGCCCGCCGATAACGCTGGCAAGAGCCCCTTCCATCCCTGCGATGGCGATGATGACGGATGCGTTCATAATATCATCCATATGGTTAAGGAGCCTGTGAAGTCCGGCAACTCCAACATCGTAGAGCCTTACAACTTCATTTCCGAAGCACTCCGCTGTAAGCGCCGCCTCTTCAGCAACTGGGACATCACTGGTTCCGCCGGTAGCAACGACTATCTTTCCGATACCGGTCTTTTCAGGCTTTCCGCCAACAATACCCACCTTGGCGTCTCGAAAATACTCGAAGTTCTCTATCTCCTTAAGTCCCTCCGCCTTGTCAGCGGACAGTCTTGTAATAAGGATCCTTTTCTGCCCCTTATCTATCATCGCTCTGACAATACCGAGTATCTGGTCGGCCGACTTTGACGCGCCGTAGATAACCTCTGCCACGCCCTGCCTGACGGACCTGTGCATATCAATCTTTGCATATCCTATATCTTCGAAGGGTTCCTTTTTTAAAGTCAAAAGCGCCTCATCTACCGAGACGCTTCCGTTTTTAACACCTTCGAGGAGCTGTTTTACATCTGTATTCATTTAGTTCCTCTATACATCTTTTTTCTTTTTAAGAGCCTCTTTGATAACGCCCTTGGGATCCTTGATAAGAAGAATAACAAGCCAGATCACAAGTCCAAGAACCACAACAGAAAGTCCAAGGAAAAGGTCGTTAAGCATATCAGCCGGCGCAGGGGTAAAGTACTCCGCCCCCAGCTCTACATACTCAAAGATCGCGTCAACAAGCCACATCAATGTAGCTCCCCAGTACATCCAGCAAAGTATTCCAACTTTCATCTCATTTTTCGGAGCGTTCTTATACCAGATAATTGTGCAGATAACTGCTGCCGCAGCTGAAGTAAGTAAAGTCATTTTCCTTCTCCCTTTTTGTTTTATTGATCTAAAATTTTTCAGACTACTTTGCAGAAACCTTCTCAGCGTCGGCTCTTTTTTCGATTCTCGAAGAAACTACGACCATTCCCACCCAAACAAGGGTTACAAGAACGGCCATAGCGACGCCGACCGTACTCATTTCATGAATCATCTCAGCCGCATCCTCAGGATTTGACGCTGCGGTAAGGAAAGGAAAGAAAGGTACAACCTCTCCGTGCCATACATGTTCAAACATTAAAAGAGCGGAACCGCCCCAGAGAAGATTTCTGAGCCACTTAAGTTTCTGCACAAAAGGCTTTTTTGCGGTAGACGCAAACTCGCTTTGCTCAGCTCCGTTTTGTTCCTTTTTGGCGTCATTTTCCTTCTTTTCAATGCCTTTTTCAGCAAGGGTCGTAACAAGCGCCTCAGCGGCGGGTACTAAAAAACATGCCATAATCTAGTCCTCCATATACACAGTTTTCTCTTTACCTCTCAAAAAGCAAAGCACTCAGATATTGATATTTTAACATAATGCCGAGGTAAATACTAATTAAAACATTATAAAGAAGAGGTTTTCAGTAGTTTATCCATCATCCGATCAAAACTTTTTTCCCTTCAAAAGCAAAGCCATAGTGATGGATATTCTTTTTTAGTATTCCTTTGGAAAGCAATTGTGCATCATAGCCTTTTTCATCTATTTGCTTTAACGCGTTTTTAACAGTATCCTCTAAAGATTTTTCATCGTCAGGATCGTGAACTTTAAACTCCAAAACATATGCCTGATCCCTTTTATCTTTCGGTTCGAGGCAAACATCATATCTGCCGAATCCGCTCTCTCTGTTCGAAGTAATAAAGTATTTTTCGGATAAATCCACCATAAGTCCCAAGACAAACCCATGGTAAAACCTTTCCGGCTCATATTTTTCGGAAGAACTCTTTCCGACATCAAAAACCGAGAAAGTGTTAAGAGCTATATCGTTCATAAAACGATTCATGTACTTAACATCATTTAATAAGAGCGCTTTGATAAAATCATTGTATTTTACATTATCGCTTTCAAACCAGCGCTTTATCATATCTTCAAAGGTATGCTTTACTTCAAGATTTGTGAGTGACAAGCTGCTCTTTTTTCGCACGCCGCGCTCCTGTAATACGGCATCGACCTTTAGATAACCCGCCGCCAAAAGCAAGCTAAAAATACCGGATTCATTTTTATCTATCAGATTAAAAACTATCTCATCGTCAATAAGGGTCTCAACCGGCTCGCCCTTAAGCAGGCATTCCATAGCTGTTTTAACATCAGCGCTTCCTTCTTTTATAAGTTTATCAACAAGCGAATTCTCGCTTGTATTCGACCAATAATTGTCCAGTCTTCCGGAATCTAAAAACTGCGTCACCGACCATGGATTATACATTTCGGATACATCGCCGATCCTGAATCCGTCATACCATTCTTTTACCTCGGCGAACACCTCCGCCACTCCATACCGCTTAAGTTCTGCCTTAACCTCGCTTTCAGTAAAGCCGAAATCAGTGGCATACTTCGCATTCGTTACAGCATCTACTTTAAGATTGTTCAGATCCGAAAAAATTGATTCTTTGCTTATTCTTGTAATTCCGGTTAAAATCGCTCTCTCTAAGTACCTGTTTGTTTTAAAGGTTGCATTAAACAGATTTCTGACAAATCCCGTCATTTCTCCCCAAAAGCCGTCAATATAAGCCTCCTGGATCGGAGTGTCGTATTCGTCCATAAAAACAAGAGCTTTTTTTCCGTAATATTTATACATCATTTCACACAGAAATCTGATCGCTCCGGTAGCTATAGCGTCTGACATATCGTAGCCTACCATATTCCAGAAATCTCTGTCCATCTGTGTGATCAGATCAGACTCGAAAATATGGCCATTGTTCCTATAGAGACTGACGATCTCCTGGACAATCTGTTGTCTGGCTGTGTCATATGTGTTCCCTTTAACAGAGGCAAAGCTCAAATAGATTACAGGATATTCGCCTATCATCTTCCGATAATCCGGATATTTCCAGATAGCAAGACCTTTAAACCAGTTCTCACCTTTTTTGTACTTATTTGAAAAAAAGCAGTCCAGCATACTTAAGTTTAGAGTTTTTCCAAATCTGCGCGGTCTTGTGATCAATGTCACAACGTCGCCACTCTCCCACCACCTTTTAATAAACTCCGTTTTATCAACGTAAAAGTAATTGTTCTCCCTGATTGCCGCAAAATCCTGGTTGCCGATGGAGATTTCACTACGAGATACGGCGCCTGCACCATATTCGTCCATTGACTCCTCTAACGCGAAAATAGTAGTTTCTCTCGGGGAGTCAATCTTCCCTCCAAGTACTTTCTGGACAGTACTTAACGGGAGCCCCGACCTTTCAGATATTTGTTCATATGTAAGTTTTAGTTCTTTCTTCTTTTTTTGTAATTCTTGTATTCTGGAATATTGCATAAGGCTTCTCCTCTTATTGCAATTTTACGCCATAAATAGCAATATTGCAATATTTTCAATAGCAAATAGCAATTTAATTGCAATATTGGCAGAACATCCTCAAAAACAATATACCGCATAAATATACAAGGCGGCGATAGCTCGCCGCCTTGTTTCAGTTTCTATGCTGTATCCTTACAAATCAAAATTCACAAAAAAATTATATTTCTAAAATATCCTCAATATTGCATTTTAAGGCCTTGCTCAGGCGAAGCAGCGTTTCTGCCTGACATTTATTTATATCTCGCTGCCTCTGTTCAAACAACTGAATCTGTCTAAGCGGAACATCCGAAATCTCGGATAATTCCTTTTGAGTAAGCCCGGCGTACTTTCTGATAATGCTAAGTCTTGTTCCGGTACCTCTAGAGGCAATTTTCTTATCAACCTCATCGACAAACTGCATAATATCCATTTCATGAAATACAGGATACATATTAAGCAACTCTTCGATGTCAATATATTCAAATATCCTCTCAAAGGTTTTTCCACTGTACCACTGATAAAACGCTATAGCCCATCCGCTCCAGTATTCCGGGCTCTTGTCCAAGTACATTTCTTCCGCAGGAATATTTATACTTAATCCCGATTCCTCGACCATTTTAATAAAAAGCTCGCAGCCGGTCATTCCGGCAACATAAGCGGGATTTCCCTTCTCAAATTGGCGGATACTACTTGACGTGATCATCATTTTTTGAAGCGTCTCCGGCGATACCCCGGCAGTAACCATCGCAAAATCAAAGAGGTCTCCCATTATTCTTCTTGCTGATTCAAAGTACTCCTCATCGTAAGCGTGGATCACCATTTTTGATACCCTCTCTCATGATATCCAAGATATAAATATCATTAATATCCGCCGATGCAGCTTTTGTCTGACGATATGCGCGTCTGGCCAAGGCGTCTCTGTTAGCTTTTTTGATTGAATATTCCTCCGCCAAAGCAAGTTCATTGCCAATATACTTGATGCGTTCAAATGCCCTCTTGCTCTTAAGGACAATCTGCTCTCCGAGTCTTCCAAGCCTCATAGCTTCGGAAAGCTTTCCAAGAGATATTGTTCCGGAAACAAAATCCTGCGCAAATGAGAAATACGAATCGTCCGCTCTATAACCAATGATCACGTCGTAACCGGATGTATCTATGAGAAAAATCTGTTTAATATAATCCTTTGCCTCTTTAGAAATGCTTCCCTGCTGCCAGTACGTCCTATTCTCAGCAAGGAGAGCCAGCCAGTTTAAAATACTGTACTCATCTGAGTTTAGATTAAGGACCGAAAGACCTGAATAATTCAATTCGTATGAATTAGCATACCCATCATTCCCCTTTGAGCAGGCCCATTCTTTGGCCAATTCAGCTTCTCTTGTACAGTAAAATCCCCTTCCATAATCATTATGGAGCGAACCCAGACCGTATTCAGGCTTCTCTATTATCTTTTCCGATCCATGATAAACAATTTCTTTCATGCCAATATTTTACCAAGAAGAATGGGTGGTGTCAATCTTTTGATATCGCTGTAGCGATACATGTTTTGTAATATCTCATAACTTTATCGAATAGTGATTTTTGTCCTCTCTCGCCGTTTTTGATGAATAAGAATTCTTAAACATTCTTTGCTGTCCTTGACTCACTAACCATTGTATGCTACTCTTTGAATGTAAAAAAAGGTGCTACCGATAGACGGTTAGCCCTAAGGTTGAATATTTCTTTTAAGAAAAGAAGTAATCTGTTCCTCGGGAAAGGCGATTACTTCTTTTTCTTATGGTCTTTTCCATAGCATACACCAATGGAAAAACAGGTCAATCCAAAACAAATGATTGTTAAGATATCACACAAGTCCATAATCAAAGCCCTCCCGTCATCTATTTCCGGAGACCGGATCTGAGGTGATCACGAGGGTACCGCCCTCACTAATTCAAGGGCCAATCGCCTACCGCTTGGTAGCACCGTTGTTTATTCTATCATAGGACTCCAGCCACTACAATCGAACAAAATATTAAACTTGCCCTTCATTCTTATACATAATCCCCCACTATCATAACTAGTTCCTTCATAGAGTGAACCAGCCGGTCGTTGTTCAATACCAGGATTTCAAACTCCCCTTCTCCAAAATCCATAATGTGTCTGAGATTTATAGTACGATCCTCTTTTTTACTCATCCGCAAAAACCACTTTGCACAATTATCGCCACAAGTAGACGCATTAAACACCATATCAGGTTTAAAATACGTAAGGATAAGCGTTTTAACCCCTCTGGATAACTGCAAAGGAGAAATCATTCCCAAAGCCTTGCTTTTTATCAAATAATCCCCTATCACCTCGGATTTATCTACATCTTTAATCATCCTACATGCGAATGGATCATCCAACCATGTTTTCTGAAACGTATTTGAAAAATACGATGCAGTATTAAAAACAGAATCCGGCATCTGGCCATAATAAATCTTTAACATAAAGAACTCCATCTGTAGTTTAAATAATTGTTATATAATCTGGCTCTTCCCTTTAAAAAAGGACAAGCAATTACGTATTGTTGCCCTTTCAGTATATTACAGTTTCATTTTTTGTAAAACTCACTATTTACTATAAAGAAATATATTAATTATTCGTACGCACTATCCGATATTCTATATGAGGTATACTATCTTGCACACTAAAAGGTAAAAGATATGGTTATTCAGCATAATCTTTGTGCATTGAACGCAGCCAGACAATTCGGGTTGATTAATGCTACAAAATCAAAGACAACTGAAAAACTTGCATCCGGATACCGCATAAATCGCGCCGCAGATGATGCTGCAGGACTGGCGATTTCAGAGAAAATGCGGAGACAGATCAGAGGACTGACCCAGGCATCGCGCAATGCCCAGGATGGTATTTCTATGCTCCAAACCGCAGAAGGTGCGATTAACGAAGTGCATGATATGCTTCATAGGATGAACGAGCTGTGTGTTCAAGCCTCAAACGGAACTCTAATGTCAGAGGACAGAGAGTACATTCAATATGAGATATCTGAGTTAATTGACGAAATAGACAGAATAGGCAATACCAGCACATTTAACGAAATAAAGCTCCTTAAAGGCCTCCCGCCTAATGCAGTCGCGGCAGTTGCCCCCAATATCACAGGAATAGGCGGATCCATTACAAGTGCAACAGGAAACTCCCCTGCTTACTATGACATTGCTCCCCTCGAATCCGGTGATATCGTTGGAATCGGCAATTCAAGTGGAACTTACACCTACTATTGTGTTGATGGAATTCCCGAAGAAGATGGTGTGTACGACGGTAAATCCGCAGCTACCGCTTATAATGCCGGCGCCGCAACCGTGTACTCAAAGATTGCAAGCGCACTGATAAGAGCAAATTCCGACGACCCCGATGTGGAACAGGTAGCTACAAACTATACAACAACGGGAGAAAATGCAGGAAGATTCAGTATTGAATTCTACGGTCCTTTGCACGTAAAGCTTCAGGTAGGATGCGAAGCTGAAGATGAAATGGATGTTGTCATTGATGAAGTCAACGCCGGTTCCCTCGGAGTAAGAGATATAGATGTAAGAACTCAGGAAGGCGCCGTTACCGGAATAGAGCAGGTAAAACGAGGCATCGAGACTCTTTCGGGGCAGCGAGCAAAACTGGGCGCCATGCAAAATCGCCTCGATCATAAGATCAAGAACCTTGACAATGTCATTGAAAACACCACCACCGCTGAGTCAAGAATAAGGGACGGCGATATAGCCTCGCTGATGGTATCTTTCAGCAACAGTAACATCCTAGCCCAGGCAGGAAATGCTATTCTGTCCCAGGCAAATAAACAAAATGATGGCATCTTAAGCCTGCTGACATAAAAAGAGGATAAGCCGATAAAGCCTATCCTCTTTCTTTATTCTTAAATTCAATTAAACAAGTTTAGTTAATGCTATCCCTCTTTATCTAGAATCCTATAACACAGGTCTCTCCGTCAAGAGAATACAATCCGCTTTCCATAGCGTTCGTCTGGCTTTCCGTCAGAGTTGCCATTCTGTATGAAATATGAAGAGTTATATTCTCACCGTTAGCCGATTTTTCATAGATATCGGTCCAATCTCCATTTTCTCCGCAAGCTCCTCTTACAGCAAAGCCTGCAGAAAACCAGCTTGCATCTGCCTTTTCAACGAGATTACCGCCTATTTCATCGAAGTTTGATTCATCACCCGGAAGATAAAGAATAAATTCGGCATGACCGTTTTCATCAATAGAAACTTCTTTATCTTTGTGGTAAACAGGAGTATCTCCGCTCAAAGTTACAGGTATTAGTGAAAAACCGACAGCCGGCTTCTCATCTGCAGCAACATCATTTATATTTTTATAATCCATATCCCATCCATAAGGATTTTCTACTTGAATAGATACATACATCAAAATGGGCACCGAGCTCTTGTTTTTTGCTATTGCAGGAGCTGAAGTATCGGTATAAAGAACGTCTCCGTTCCCTTTGAAATACAGGCTGGAACCGTCATACTTTTCCTTCTCAACACCGTACTCGTAAAGAAGTCCGAGCGGATCCAAAGTATAATCAAACATTCCGTCAGGGATAACAGGAAGTACCATAGAGACAACGTCTGCAGCTCTAACGGGAAGTATAAGTTCCTCGTCAGAAGGCGTTGATGAAACACCGATTGCCTCACCGGATACAGACTGCTGAACAGGTGCATGAGTAGGAACCAAATCTGTAATCATGTTTCCGTATACTGCTGTAGTATAAGGCGCGTTTGTCGGAACAACATCTGTTAAAAGAGTATTTTCTTCTTCCGCTGCAACCTCTGAAGGCTCTGCTTTTGCCTCCTCTTTGGCTTCGGCTTCATCCGTTTCTGCAGGGACATCGGCGCTTATATTCGCATCTATAACTTCAGTATTTTCCTCCGATGCAGCGTCTGATGTTTCCTCGCCTTCTGTGGCATCTTCCAACAATCCGTTCGAAGCTTCGGTAACTTCGTCAGTTCCGGCCTCAGACTCTGCCGCAGGTTCTGAAATTGTTTCTACTACCGCCGCTTCAGAACTTCCGGAAATATCTGTTCCGCCAATAACGGTCTCTTCGGGCTGATTTGATGCTCCATCTCCGGCTGCATCTGTCGCAAATATTGCACTGCTTTCCCCTAAAACAGAAACAAGCAGCATTCCCGCTACAAGTATGTACTTTAACTTACCAAGTTTCTTAACTATACTTTCGATCATAACCTGCTGCTCCTTTCTACCCCTTGGGTTTATTGGAACAATGGATCCTCGTACTTAAAGATTTATATCTAATCGACAATCCATCTTTTCTTATATTCTTCTACTCCTATTGTAATAAAAGCCATCGACAAAATCAATGATAGAGCGAAAAATGCCACCATGTAAATCACGCGATACTCTCTTAGCGGGTTAGCAAGGAAAACTAGTAATACAAAGGTTATTCCAAAGCTTTCCCAATGGTTAGAGTATTCACTTCGTCTCTTTGTAGCTCCAAGCAAAAATTCCGTGCAGCTTATAAATATTCCGATTACGGAATATAATATCAAAATCTTTCCTGCCCACATAAGAGAAGAAAGCCTCTGCTCCTTGATACTGCTGCCAACTACAGCAATCAATCCAAGGTATGCGGACCATACCACTTGCTCTGTCAAAATAGTAAAGGTCGTGAATCTTGCTTTATTCCTGCAGTAATCATCTCTCGAGGAAAGCCTGCCCAAAAGAAAACTCGCCATTCCGGTTCGTTCTTCGGAAACCGGATCATCCGCCGCTTCCATTCCGTGAAACCCCATATTGAAGAAGTTTATCACTCCCGCAATAGCAAATAAATAAACTGAAAAATCACTTCGTTTATCAAATATTCCAAATCCAAAAATAGTTTTGACAGCCTGAGGCATAGAGACAATGTACTTTCTGATATTTAGGAAGATGGAAGGTGATAATTTGTATATCAAGAGAACAAGAATAGGGATTATCAGGAGAATTGCGCTCCTAACAATAATCGTTGTCCTCTTTCTTTCCCATTCCCTTTTAAACAGCCTGTTCATTTCAGTCTCCCTTCGGACATTGTCCAAAGCGTACCTCCAAAATCTTTTAATGCCGATTCCCCTGCGGTTGTAATAATTATTGTTTTCCCGCCGTAGACGGAGGCCTCAATAATCCTTTCCCACTTTTTTAAGCTTTCTTCGTTTAAAAAATTATCGGGCTCATCTAATATAATCAAATCCGCTCCGGATGAAAATGCGGGAATCAACTGAAGCGATTTATTACTGCTTTCATCAAGTTCCTTAACCTTTAATCTCACATCCAAGCCAAAACGCTTTATCAAAGAAGCTTCTATTTCAGGAGAGTAAAAAGGCGCCCGCTCTTTGTTCCAGGATAGAAATTCAGAAACCGTCATCCTTTTTTCAGTAAGCAGGTTATCAGGTACCGGAAAAACTCTTTCTGTATCTTCAAAACTCATATCCCTCAGTTCTTTTCCAAAAAGAGAAATACTTCCCTCGTAGTCAGGGATCAAACCGCATATTACATCAAGAAGAGTTGTCTTTCCCGAATCGTCACGACCTTTTATAATGACAAGCTCGCCTTTTCCTATCGTAGCATCTATTCCGTCAAGTATCTGTTTATTGTTTGCTTTTAAAGAGACATTATTCAGATTTAGCATCTGCCGCCTCCCCAATATATAAAGTAATACCGGTTTTTACATTTCCGGTCTCATTTCCATTATCATCAAGAATCCTATACGTAACCGTCGCATCATAAACGCCATCGGCAAGTTTCTTATCCAGCTTTACGCCCCTTACCTTATCCCCCACCTTTAAATCCTTTGATCTATAAAGAATTTCGTCCGGCGACTCGGTAAGTGCCACTGTAAAACGTACTCTACACTTATTATATCGGCTGTTTTCCACATACGCATTAGATGCGTATGTATTATCTTCTGTATTAAAATACCAATTTGTATTTAAAACAGCTTCATAGTCCATTACATTAATTGCGCTCTCGGATTTGACTTCACTCGTTGCGAGAGCATCAACATTCATAGGCGTAACTATCTTTACGCTCTCGCCCGGAGTCTTCTGAGAGGATACTCCAAGAACAATTACAACCGCAATTAAAGCGACAGCAAAAATAGCCACTATAGCAAAAACAAACCCAAAAACAATCCGCTCTCTTTCAAGAAGATTGGACCTTAAATTTCTGTTTGAAATTTTTGCCTTTACCTTTGCTTTTGACATATTTCTTGCTCATTAAAAAATATTTTTAATTTCCAAAAAACCGTTCCTAAGGGAAATCTTAGGAACGGTTTTGGTTGGATTCTAATTATTTGTCTCAGTTCATGATTACTTAACAATCTGAGGAGTGAAGGTGAACTTAAATGATACAGTTACCTTATCGTTAGCAGTCCAAGGGTCAGCTGCGCCTTCTGCGGTAAGAGGGTTAGCATTAACATCGCCTCTGATAATGAACTGACACTCAGTAGCGGTAGTTTCCTTTGCGGGAAGTGTGTAGATAGCTGCCTTCTCAGCGCCCTTTGCATCGCCGGTAGGATTTGTAGCTACAATAGTGGTAAACTTCTTTGCAGCATTAACATCCTCACCAATTGCCATGTAGATGTATGCACTCTTTACCTTAGCTGCTACTGCAGTCTTAGCTACAACAGTAACTCCTGAAGTAGGAGTAGCCTTAAAGTCCTCAAGATTAACTGCTACAGGTACATTACTATCGCTGGTAATCTTCTTAACCACTGATACAACCTGATCGTTACCATCTAGTCCTGTTTCTGTATCTTTATATGCTAACTGGAAAGGATTAATAACAACTGCCGCAGCTGTAGGTACTGTAACTTTAACTACAGGAAGATTTGTTGAGCTCTGAACTGAAAGAGAAGCTCCGGCTGCAGCTGTTGCAGCAGCACCTTCCTGGTTACCAACAACAGTATCGGCAAATGCGGAAATAGACATTCCCATTGCCATTGTCAACGCTAAAACAACTGATAAAATCTTTTTCTTCATACTAGTTTCCTCCTTGAAAATGTACGATTGTGAAATCCCAATATTAATATGTTAATAATTAACATTAAGATTTAGTCCAATGTTTACCTGTGCATGAATCGTTGCATGATCATCTTCCACCTGATTGTAGACTATGGTTCCAACATAGGTTCCGGGTTCAAATTTTTTACTCGAGGTAAATGACTCAATTCTTGATCCTAATGGAATCAGCCCCGACCTATAGATTTCTTCCTGAGTCTCATCATTGTAGATGACCACAAACATGTCATACTTGTTATTGATTGCATTTGCTATGTAGCAAGTAAAATCCGTGCCGTTAGAACTGGAAGCTTCAGTCTGCATTTCGAGGGCCATGGTGCCTTCTTCTGCTTCTGCGAGCATCTCGTCATATAGTTTCTGTAGAGTTACTGGGTCGGTTGCAACCGCGCTGGTTTCGTATTCTAAAACCGTGCCGGTGTTTCCGGAATTTTCGGACACTTGCTGTACATTAGTCTCATTGTTCTTTTTTAGCAAAAAAACAACAAGAACAGCAATAACTGCTATCAATAAAACTACGACAATTGCGAGGATTATCCACAGGCGTTTGTTTTTATTTGTTTCCTTGTCCAAGGTGAATATCCTCCTTGATTCGCCTCCCTGGATGGAAAAATATATCTTCATCTATCCGTTTCGGATCCGGTAAAACCGATAGTGATGATACACCACCATAGGGTCAAATCTTTATTTACAAAAAAGATATCGACATAAAATATAAAAACTTTAGTCTATCTTTATTGCCTATTTTAGTGACCGGTTCGTATATAAATTGTTAAATAATTTTAAAACATATAGGAAACTTAGTCAAGTTTTGATAACTGTAAATTTATTAAATTTTTGTAAATCGCCAGTCTATTTCTTATCGTCCATAAACTGCGATTCAACAAAAGCCGCATTGCTCTGAACTTTATAATAGTTCATCGCCGCCTTCGAATTAACTCTGCCTTCTCTGACTTCATTCCTCTTCTTTCCAAAGAAAGCCTGTAGCGAGCTCTTGTTCCGCTCTTCCTGTACACTTATCGCATTGCTCTTCTCAGAAATTTCGCGGATAAGCTGCTGCATATGCTTAATCCTGTCGGCATATTTTTCTTTGTTGCCCTTTAGTTCCTCGGAAACTCTCTCATAGACCTTTTCGAAGCCTTCATCCAGCTTCTCCAAAGCCTCTATAAGCTCACCCTTCTTTTCAATAAAAGGGTCAAGTTCGCTTAAATCCATATCGTCCGAGATAATTGTGCCTTGCTGCTCGCTGAGCGAAAGCATCTCCCTAAGCACTTTATTCTTTTTTTCAAGAGAATCTTCAAGAATATTTAAATAGCTCTGATCCATTTTCCCGCCTTTATATCTTAAAGCATAGTACTTGCGACACCGTTCTTTCTCATAACCTCTTTCCAGTTATCTCTTACAGAGCGCATATGAGTAAGAATTTCCTCCAGAATATCAGGATCTTTTTTGATATTTGCTTCCAGCAGTCTTTGGGAAATATAAGAATAAATATTCTCAAAATCCTGCGCTACCGGATACTTCATATCAAGCGTCTGGCGGAGATAATCAATAATCTTCTGTGCCTTGATTATATTTAAATTGGCTTTTTCTATGTCTTTACGCTCGCAAGCATCTTTACCTATATTGCAGAACTTAATGCATCCCTCATAAAGCATTAAAGTAAGCTCGGCAGGAGAAGCAGTAAGCACCTTGCTGTTTTTGTACTGTTCATAAGCCTTGGGAATTGGCATGCCAATAACCTCCTAAGCAGTTATATTTTTTAACAAAGCGCCGGCTTTAATTCCGGCGCCATAAGTCTTTTAATTGCCCCCTCCAAACAAACCTGATAAAGCGTTGGTCTTTGACTGAAGCTTAGCCATTGCCTTTTCCATAGCCGCATACTGTTTATACAGCCTATCCTCGTAATCGTTGACCTTTTCTTCCATCTCCGCTATCTTTGTAGTATAGGATGTGTAATCAGCTTTCATTTTCTTATCATCAAAGAAAGAGCCGAAAGAGCGCTGACCATCTACAGAGGATGAGAGCTTACTCATACTTGAGTACAGATCGTTAGACATCTGAGTAAAGAATGAAACCACTGCGTCAGGGTCATTCTTTATCATGGTCAAAAGCTTGTCGTCTTTTCCCGATGTATTCTCATCATCAACGTCTCCGTCGATATGAAGAGCATGTTTTTCATTATCAGCTGCATTGAAATAGCCAAGAGTTCCAATTCCAAAGCTGGATAAGTACATCGTTTTCTCTCCAACCTTGTATCCGGCTGATGTGGAAGATGTAAGAGCAGTTATAATAGAGCTTACTGTTCCGTCGCTGCGAAGGAGGGAATCCTTTATCTTCTTCTCGTATTCTTCAACTTCCTTTTCGGACATAGCCTCTTTTTCCTCATCAGTAAGAGGATTGTATCCCTTGGCAGCGTCCGCATTGTAGGCTTTATCAAGCTTATTAATAATACTGTTGTATGTCTTCAAGAAACTCTTTATCGAATCATAAATACCACTGGTATCATTTTCCGTAGTAAGAGTAATCTCCTCGTTAGCTTCTGTTTTACCAAGCGCGGTAATAGTGAGTCCATTGATGTTAAAAGTGTTATTACTATTCGTAAACTTCGCACCATTTAAGTAAATAACGGCGTCATCACCTTTAATCTTGGTAGCCATGGAATCTGTTACGGTTTCATTCTCACCCGCAACTCTAAGTCCGAGCTTTTCAATCGCTGCACTATCTCCGGAGAAACTAAAATCATAATCCTTTCCGGACTGCTTTGCACTAATGAAAAATCTCTGATTAGTCTCGTCAAAGCTTGCGTTTAATCCAGCTTTCTTAAGCTGGGTAAGAACATCGGAAATAGTTCCGCCGGCTTTAAGTTTTATAGGATCTCCCACTGCATTTCCGTTCTTATCGGTAAGCGTGATGGAAGTATCCTCGGTGATTCCAATATCAGCCAAAGAAGACAGTGCCGTAAGCTTTTCATCCGATCCGTCGGTTCTAGAAACAACGCCGCCTGTAAGATATGCCGTCTTTGCCAATGAATCAACCTTAAGAGATTGTACGCTGTCGGTAGCTCCGTCAGCCGCAAGCACACTTACCTTGTTGGGATTAGATGCCTTTACAGCCTTCTTCATGTAAGCAGAAGTAAAGCGCATCTGCTGTGCTGCAGATTGAAGGCTCTTCAAATCTTTATTCAAGTCTTTCCATATATCCTGCTTCCAAGAGAGTTTGGTCTGATTTCCAATCTGCTTGGTTACCTTAACTCTTCTGACAGAAACAAGCTGAGAGATAATAGAATCAGTATCCATACCGGATATAAGTCCGGATAATCTCATTTGTGATCCCATATCGCACCTCCTTATCGTTTCTCGTCAACAAGTATACCTGCCATTTCCCAAACTCTGGCTATCATATCCAACGTCTTTTCGGGAGGAAGTTCCTTGATTACTTCCTTTGTATCCTTGTCAACTATCTTGATAGTCACTCTGTTGGTACCTTCGTGAATACCATAAATTGCTTCCGAATTGCCCCTACTTTTGTTGAACTTTTCAATTGCCTTCTTGATTTGATCATTGCTGGCGATCTGCTGCTGATAATCGTCCTGTTTTTTCTCTCCATTGTAGTTCGAATCACCCTTGCTGTCGGCATTCTCAACTATTCTGGTTGAGCTGTCAATTTTTGCCGCAGGATCGATATTCTCAGGAGTAGAATCTGCTTTTTCTACTGCAGGAGCAGGTTTTGTGGGAGCAACATAACTTGTTGCCTGTACTCCCATTGCGTTTGTTACCGGTTCAAGTGCCATTTTTACCACCTCCGTGTGAAAACCATTTGCCTTCCGTGTCTATTTAAAAATATAAAAGTTGTATTTTACGATACTTCTAATACTTTTATCGGCAACATTTAGCAAAAGTTTAGCCTATATATGCATTATTATACTATTTGTCACACATATCCAGCATTCCTGACTCAACCCGTTTAACCAATTCCTCCGGGTAATTGCAGAATTCAACAATCTCAGCAACTGTTTTTCCGCGTCCTATCATTTCCGCAATCTTTTCAGCATCTCTGAGATCACGTCCCTCTTGCCTTCCTTCTTCTCTTGCATCCTGAAGCACTACCCATTCCTTCATATACTGCGTCCTCCAGACTTCATTCTTTCTGCCTTTTACTACAGCTGCCTCAAGGCGTTTCGTAAGTTCGCTTTCCGTATTTCCATTTTCTATATAATCGTATAGTTTCTTCAGATTATCAGGGATATCTTTCCCCTCATAGCAGCAATTATAAAAAATCTTCGTTGCTCCATCGTCAAGATCAATGTTTGTATTCTCCCTGCACTTTTCAACAAAAGTATACTTACTGAGTCCTTTCATAAATGGATCAAACGTACATATAAACAGCACATTACTTTCCGGTAATTCCCTATAAGCGTTTCCTTTACTCATAAAGTCAACATCTATAGCCCCCTGATAAAACCTGCTTCTTTTGGGCAATTCATGAGATTCGACAGTTTTATGATTAAGATTCTCCATCTCTGCATCATATATAATGCCATCGCTGTCTCTATTATACACATCTAATCTAATCGGTTTGCCATCACAGGTGTACTTGAACTCTTTTTGCGTCTGAATACCACTCAGTTGTCCAACCGGTCTCTGTAAAAGACATTCAAGAACATCCCTGCACAATTCAGGGTCTTCCATCACTTTTCCAAACATAAAATCGTCGCAAAAGCGCAGTTCCTCATAATTTCTCATTTGTCTTTGTCTAATCATTTATTCTCCCCCTTGTATATAAATTGGCAGGAAAACAAAAGACAAAAAACAAATAATTCCTGCCTAGGTTTGGTGATTTATAAGCAGGAATATCTGAAAGTACAGATGCTATCTGCAATGTGGCGATCGCCTTAAAATAGAATAACTGCTTACGAGGCTATACTATCACAGGAAAGCCGCAGATGCAACTACTTTATATAAGCATCAAGTATACTTCCCTCGCCGCAAATAACTTGGCATCTCTCTACAACCCATTCCATTGGTAACCTTGCACCATCAATAATATTGTTAGTATTAATATATTTATCTTTCAATGACTTGTACGCAGACATAGTATTAGGAATCGAGCGCAATAATATATTGTTTTCCTTATAGAGACCAAAAGAATACCAGCAAACTCGCAAAGCGGCGTTTGAAGCATACTTTCTTAAATCAGCCTCAATTTTATCCAATATTTCTCCCCCATATTTTATAAGCGAGTCAATAGAGTACGCGACTATTACACACCTTACATCCGTATCATAACTGTCAATATCTTCCTTTGCCGATTGTTTTAATATATCCTGCAGTTCCTCATACTCAATATTAAATCCAAGGACTTTAGCCGGTTTACTGTACTGAGGATACTCGTGTTTACCACCGGTCATCCTTGGAGTCATATAATTTTCCCCAAACATCTTGACCAAAAGATTCGTATAACCTTCCGGAATACATATCTCTGAATACTCAAATGGTACTCTTTGCGGTTTTCCATACCAAGACGCTTCGTACCCCCAAAGTTCTAAGGCCTTACCAGGGCATTGTGTAAAAGAAGAAACCTTTTTACATGAACATTCGCTATAATAAGATGCTATTCCATCCACAAGTCGGCATAGTTCATTTATTAGCGGCCTGTCCCCATCTATAGAAAAGGCTTCTCCGTATACCTTTCCAACCTGTTCAAGGTACTGTTCCGTATGATCAAGAAACAATTCTATTTCCTCTTCCGAGACGGCTTCGCCTTCTTTAGACTTTTTTTCAATTTCAACATATCTATGAACGAGGCTATACCCAAACTCATATAATGACTTTTGAGCCCTCATTTCACTTTCATCATCCGGAATATTATCAAGTATATATATATCTATTCCTGTCATAAATGGGAACCCGCAGAACTCTCTTTCCCTGTCCTCATCGAAAATGCTCTGCAAATCCCTACGGTTATTCTTTACAACCGCATGAAAATTGTAATAATCATCAGAACTATATATACTTAGTATCCATATGCCATGCGGAAGCTCATCTGCATGATCAAGAAGTGTTCTGAAATCTTTTCTGGTTATGTTAATATCAATATCATCATCCCAAGGGATAAATCCTTGGTGCCTAATAGCTCCCAGCAGGGTTCCCCATGTTGCATAATACTTAATGTCGTATTTATCAAAAAATTCTTCAAGAATTCTTAAAAGGTGAATTTGCGCCGCCCATGAACGCTTCATCATTTCAGTAATGCAAAATCCTTCTCTATGTTCTTCTTCAAAATACAAATCATCTACATCATGCATTTCATTAATAATAGACATATCAGTAATTTCCTTTTCTCGACTGATTATAAAATCATCTAACAACCTCAATGGACCCCATATCGATTATTCTTCTTGCCTCCTCCTCGCAACCTGCCTTGTATACAGTTGTGTGCGCAGTCAATCCGCATTTCTAAAACAATTCTCAAACACTATTTTTAATCTGACATAAGCACACTCCACTCATCCTAAGTATACCAAATCATCTTTATGCCTCTTTGCTTACGCGATTCTTCCTGTTATCTTTCATATCTTCAATCATATTTCTATACATATCTACCAACGGCGTTTCCCATTTCCACCCTAGTTCTTTTCTGATCAAAGATGTATCAAGATTCATGCAAAGCGTTGGTGCGTATCCACGATTGCTTGTGTTCCCTTCATCAATAACCACTTTAATCTTTCCCTCTGCAATGTCTTCCGCCACCATCTGAGCCATCTCGTAAATAGAACAATAAGACTGTTCGTTAGCTACATTGTATTTTTTACTCAAAGAATTATCGTTCACAAGTGAAAGAAGAATTGCTTTTATGGCATCCACCGTATATAGGTAAGATCTTTTCGTCTCTCCTTTAGTGTGAAGAACAATATCTTTTTTCTCTATTGCGCATCTGGCAAACTCCGCAAACACTCTCTTGTCGTCATATTCAACACCCGGTCCGAATGTTTGTGTTAAGCGCAAAATTGTGACGGGCACGTCATGTTCTTTCATATAACCCATGCAAATGTTTTCGCATGTCAACTTGCTTAAGGGGTAGGAGTTCCTTGTAGTCAGCGTGTCAAATCCGCCGGTGTAATCCTCACCGATCAATCCATCATCTGTAGGGCATCCATATACTTCCATAGTAGATAAGTACACAAAATGTTTGCATTTGCAATTACGTGCAATTTCAAGAGCATTAAAGGTACCATTAACATTGGTCTTGATCACTTCAAGCGGTCTGTTTGCAAAAGAATAACTGTCGGTTATGCTGGCACAGTGAACTATATAGTTCATCGTTCCTTCACAATATTTTAAATCGCAAATATCTGACACAAGAAAATCAATATTACAGTTTCTCTTAATTTCCTCGTTAAAACACTTTTCAGCTTTTTCACGATTTCTTACCTGAGCCAGAATTCTGATATTGAGTTTTAATTCTTCCGATGCCAGCACCAGTATTTTTATAAGATTTTTTCCAATCAACCCTGTTGCGCCGGTTACAAGAATGGTGGCATTCTTAAACGCCTCCCACCTTATATTTTTATCAGATAATAGTCTTTCAGTATCGCTCATATTCTCCCACCCGTTTATAGCAGCTGCTCATTTTCTTTAGCTTCAAACATAGCTCTCATAAGGTAAAAGTCAAGCGGAGTAGTAACTTTAATATTATTGATGGGACCATCAACAAGCGTCAATTTAAAACCATAGTGGCTCATAAGGGTACATGTATCTATGAAGTCAAATCGTCCCTCTGATCTCGCCTTTTCATGATACTTCAAGATATCATTCAGGAAAAAGCTTTGAGGTGCCTTAGCCAGTCGAGATGCGCTTCTATCAGGTACATCCTCAATGGCAGAACTTTTCTCATCTATTACAAGCAAAGTCTCGGTAACACGCCCTGTCGTAATAGCGCTTCCATTCTTCTCTACAGATTGAATATTTAAAGTGATCGTTTCATTATCGATGATAGGTCTTACTCCATCATGGATCAGAACGACTGCATTTTCTTCATTCTGTTCATCGCAAACACTTTTTGCAGCAAGTAATCCGTTATAGATGGATTTCTGTCCTGTCTCTCCGCCGGGTACTATCTTCTTGACCTTATCTATATGATATTTTTTTATTAAATCTTCCAGGTATTCAATCCACTCTTCCTTGCACGCAATAACAATTGCATCAATAAGTTCATGTTTCTCAAATACATCAAGTGTATGAATGATTATCGGTTTGTGGTATACCTCTAGGAACTGCTTCGGTTTTTCCTTGCTATTCATCCTGGTGCCGACACCACCTGCAAATATAACTGCTATGTTCATATCTTTCTCACATTCTCATTTATTGAAACTGACCCAAAAATTCAGAAATAGCTTCTCGATCTACAATAATATCAGTTTTCCACTCGCCGTTTAATACATTTTCAAGCTTTTCAATCTCGTCACGTTCTAAGATTGGAAGATTATTGTCTCTGTGAAAGCCTCTTGCCCTCTGGTCTATTGAGATAACCAAGCTTCGGCAACCATTTTGAAGAGCATAGACTCCTCCATGGAGTCTTGTTCCAATATAGTCTACATCGCCGGTACTAAGGATTTCCTTGTATTTATTCAGCGAATAAATACTTGTTACCTCCAATTTTGAATCATTGATCTCATTGAAATACTTTTCATCTATTACTGTCTGTACCCATAAATAACATTTTTCATAATTCTTCTTCAGAATCCCTATCAACCTTTTATCTTTTTCAGGGTCTCTTTGTTTGTAATACCCACTAACGCTAAATACAACATTCTTAGCTTTTTTTGTCGGTATAGCTTTACATTTTTCTTCTGTAAATCCCCACAATGTTGGGCATCCTGTATTTATTGCGGAAAAACCCATATCTTCAAGAATTTTTTTTGCATCCTCATCTCTGACACTGTGTTTATATTTTTTTGAAAGAATCTTATTATATAACTTCTTTGTATATCTATTTGGTTCTGTATAGTCTGAGATTTTTCCTACTCCAACCAAGATTGAGTCAGTATATAACCTGGCATTTATAGGATTTAACATCCACTGAGGATTAACTCCCTTTAAGTTATCTGATAAGAGGTTTGTTCCACATATAAATTTATAATCTGACCAATCACACAATCTTTCGATTTTGCGATCTTCTTTTCTGAGAAGCTGATATGCAGAATAGTTTGGCACATGGGTACCAAGTCTGAAGACTAAAGCATTGTCCAATATCCCGCTTAATCCTTTTTTACAATCATCATAAATGATCTCATCACCAAGATTTGATGTATTTATAGCTGTGTCAAATAATAATATCTGCTTCATATTTACGCTCCTGTTATTTACAATGGCTGATCACTTCTGCGGCCACTCTTTCACTTGCCTTACCATCAAACAACAGATCAAGTGTATCTTTAAATTCTTTAATATCTGCTGAGTATTTTTCCGGGTCAAACTCAAGAATCCTTTTTTCCAATTCTTCGTTATTGATCGCAATCGGGAAAGGTAATCTCAAGTTAAGACCGGGCATCATTTCTTGATTACTATATATCGGCAAGGAAGTATCACTGTGGAAGATCCACTGTTCTCCTCCTCTTTCCTTCATATAGATGTCAAGATCATCCGCATACAAGAAAACGGGTATTTCCATGAAGCCAGCTTCCATTGCCACGCTGGAATAATCCGTGATAAGCATATCAACAGCAGCCAGCACCTCATACATATCCGGTTCAAAGCTTGCTTCGATTATATCGCTATTATCATTAGCTTCTTTTACAAGACTTGCAGCAACCTGAGGATGCAGTCTTCTGACAATTCTCCATTTCTGACCGGTTACTTTGTTCAAATTAGATATCATCCTGTCAAAATCCAGAGAACAATCCTCAGCAGATACAGTTCTCACACCATCCTTGCTTTTTTCCCTATAAGTAGGGGCAAACAGGACAAGTTTTTGATCTTTGGGAATCCCAAATTTATCGTAAAACTTCTCTTTAATCTTACTTCTGTCCCCAAACAAAATATCGCATCTGGGAGATCCGGTTTTCAAGAATGGTCCATCATATATAAGTCCTTTGGGGAATATAATATCGCACCATCTTGAATCGCTTATAACAGCATCAATCATTTTAGAGTCATTTCTGCTCACAAGATATGCCATCCTAGAAAACGCATCTCCGCGCCAAAGACCAATGCTTTTAAATCCGGCAGTCCCATGCCATGTATTTAAATAATACTGACCTTTTCTTTTTATAGTTCCATAAGGTTTTCTGTAATTATCGATCCAGATCTTTGAGGTGGATAGATGATATGCCCTGCTCCAGGTACCATACCCTGCTTTATCTATATACTCAGGAAAATCCTTACTCAGATCCTTTACCAACCAAACGATCTTGATTTCAGGATCCATCTCATGCAATTTCGAAACTATATATTTCGGATTACATCCAAAACCACCTTTTCCTTCAAAGGTACATACACAAATCTTCTTTTCATTAATCGGAAATATTCTGCACGCCAACATACTGAGAACATTTCCCAATGCTTTAAATCTACGGTATAAAATATAACAATTTTCTTTGAAGATTTTTTTATTCAAATACTTCCCCTCAGCCTTTTCTTTCCTTATCAAGGAATTCTCTCATAACTCCCGCCATGGAAATTGAATCTTCACGAGTCAGTTTAAAGCTTATACCTTCCTCGCCGTTGATCATCCTAAGGAAATCACTAATTTCATATCTAAGTCCATCTCCCAAGAATCGATCAGCATACTTATCTACTTCATATGAGTTCTCATAATGAACTTCAAAATACTTGGTTTTCCACCAAGGTGCTTCTGCAACGATATAGCCTTTGGTTCCTCCTATCAAAAGACGTCCCTCTGATTTAACACCCAAACCGCAGGTCAATGTAGCAAGGCCTCTACCGAATCGCATGGAAGTCTTCGTAAATATATCAAGACCTTTCTCGTCTTTAATACATTCAAAATTAATATCATCGTATTCAGTTCCGAACAGTTTGATAGCTGGAAGGAGGACATAGCTTCCAAGCTCAGTCATGCTTCCACCATATCTTAAGTCTTTGAGTTCTCTGCTATCAGGCTTCTCCAACTTTGTAAAGCATGCATCTACATACCTTACTTCTCCGATAACATTACTTTGCGCAACATTAAGAAGCTGCATAAACCCTGGGCAATATGCAGTCTTGATTCCTTCAAACAAAATCAAACCTTTTTCCTTGGCAATGGAAAAAAGTTCACTCGCTTCTTCTTTTGAAAACACCAATGGTTTCTCACAAAGAACATGCTTTCCGGCTTCAAGGGATTTTTTTGCATACTCATAGTGAGTCTCATGTGGCGATGCTATATATACTGCATCCACAGCTCCATAAAAAGAATCCAAATCGCTAAACGAATCAAGCTCATGCTTTTTCGCAAAAGCTTCTGCGCTGTTTGGATGAGGGTTGTATACCGCCTGCGCTTCAATACCACTGACCAATGTTTGCTCATGCATGAACCGATTTGCAATACGTCCTGTTCCAATTACTCCGAGACGTATGATCTTATGGTTCTCTACACGCAGCATTGTGCTGGAAATATTCTTTGTTCTTTCCAGATAAACAACCTTACAATACTTGTTTATATAATCGAATTTTCCTTCCCAGTCAGAACCAACCGTAAATATATCTACTCCATATCTCTGGATATCACGGATTTTCTGTCCAACTTCTTCCTCTATAACGATTTCATCAGCGAACCCGGTCTTTTTAACATTATCTATGCGGGTAGCAAGAGAATCCACTACATTCAGTTTTCCTCTTCTCTTATCGTAGCTCTCTGTCGTTACCCCAACGATAAGATAGTCCCCCAACGCTTTTGCACGCTCGAGCAATCTGTAATGGCCTTCATGAAATAAATCAAATGTTCCGTAGGTTATAACCTTTGTCATTTTCCTTTTTTCCACTCCACATAGCTAACCATATCGCTAAAACTGATCCAATCTGCTTCTTCATTTATCGTAACAGCGCCCCTCTTCTCATATGCAGAAAAAATTTTGTCCCAGTACAGATCACTACCATCGGTTAGCGTATATTTTTCATTCGCTAGATTTACAGATTCCTCTGGCAAAGTCTTTTTATTTGCACCATTCTTTTCGCCATTAAACTGACGTATCTGAACTTTGCAAGTTCGCACATTAAAAACTAACTGCTTTTTATTATCAAGAGAAACTACTTTCAACAGCCCTCCCTCAACAACTGTACTTCTCCTTTTCCAGACACATTCTTCATCCTGAATATCAACAAACTCAGCCTTAAGTGTTTTTAGATCAACTTTAGCAACATAGGAATATCTTTCAGGGATCAGATACATTGTATTATCAACAACTATCGCATCTCCATACTTTGCGTAATCATGCCACGGCGATAATTTTGAGTTACGCACATAAACCTTTTTGAAAGTTTTTCTTGAAGGATCAAATATCATAAGATAATCAGCCGATCCCGGTATCAAAAACAATTCGTTATTGTATGGTATTATTGCATTATATAGTTCTTGACCTTTAATTTTTTCATCATCAAAATAATGAAAAAATTTACATGTCTTTCCGTCAAAGTCCATCTCAAAAAAGCCGTTGACATTGGCTGCGCTGGCGTATCCTATTTCATTATCTTTCCATACCGCAGTTGTAAAAATTGGGTTTAATTCTTTTTTTATGTTCATATCCTCACCCCGGATCATTTCTATTTCAAACCTGCTACACGGTAGTCCTGAATATATATCGGTTTTCCCGATTGAGAGAACAGATCCGATAAGAAACTGCTATCTCCGTAGTACATATCGCACTTATCTATTGCATCATTCAGGTCTGCACTTTCATCGCATATTCCTATACCTGAAGCCTTGAACTCTTCGATCAATTCCGTATATTCTTTGATAAGATCAGGAACGACTCTTGAAAAAGGAAGTCCTTTTTCGTTAAGTTCAATAAACTTTCCGGGCATCCAATATAATTCGACCCGATCGCTGTTATTTTTAAAATACTCTATTACAGACTTGATCTTATCTATTATATATTCACTATAAATAAGCATTTCTCTCACACCTGTGTAATACAAGACCTTGCATTTTTCATTTTTTGATTCTGTAAGAGGTTGCTTCTGCGGAACTTTGATATTCTCAAGTTCCTCCTGTTTAAACATTCTGTTTTTCCAGTCATTCTTTTCTATCTCATTTTTATATACACGGAACTGCTTTCCAAAATACGGATATTCATGGGCAGCTCCGGCTTTTTTAAAGGTCATATAATCACTGCCAAACTTTTTGGTCAAAAAAGTATCAACATCCGATGGCAATGGAACCTTTACATTTTCAAAAGGAAGCCATATGGTTTTCTTAAACAATTCTTTAGAATACCACCCAGTATGGTGTATCTCAAATGATGTATACCTGGCTACTTCATCCGCCTCATCCTCTGTTGTCAGTCTTGAAATCTGATCATAAAGCATCGCTAGCTGATTAGCCAAGGTACGATCTGTTGTAAACTCGAAGCCGCTATCCCTTTGTATATTGGATAGCCCTTCAGCGATAACATCATTTATCTCACGGGATTCCTCTGTTTTTCCATTGTTTTGCAAGTCAATATTGTATGTATTAAGACTCATCAACGCGCTAGTCCTGCCGAGAAGATCCAATACAAATTCTTTTTGTTCTTTATTTCTGGGTACATAATAAAAAGGGAAGACATCCGTTCCGACAAGGAATGGACAATCATGAAACCTGTCAAGATATGCAGCATCAAAGTTCATAGTCTTTCCCGCCGTAATACGGCAAAAGCCCCCTATGTCCCAATTGGGAGCTGCATAAGGATTAAGAAGAGTATATCTATCTTTTAAATCTTCATTAAAGTAGTACATAAAGTTGATATAGTCATCTCCGACAAGTGCTATATCTACATCATCATCCCAAGGGATAAATCCTTTATGCCTTGCAGCCCCAAGAGCTGTTCCGGCATAAGCAAACCATCTTATATTATGTTTCTCACATAATTCTTTTACATCTTCAAGAACCTGGATCTGGGCTGCCCAGTTTCTCTTCATGGGTTCGCCAACAGTAAAGCCACATCTTTCTTCTTTTTTAAAAAATTCTGGTGGAAACTTCAATTGAGACATATACAGGCACCTTTCGCGTAGATTTTTTTCTATTATACCATTTATTATCCTTATGTAAAAGAAAAAGGGAGAGTTACCTCTCCCTTTCTTGTGGTAGTTAGTAATGAATCTAACATTAGCCAAGGAGCGAAAGAACGCCCTGATTTGACTGATTGCTCTGTGCCAGCATTGACTGACCTGCCTGCTGCAGGATGTTAGCGTTCGAATACTTAACCATCTCAGTAGCCATATCGGTATCACGGATCTGGCTCTCAGCAGCTGTGGTGTTCTCAACTACGTTGTTGAGGTTGTTAACAGTGTGCTCAAGACGGTTCTGAACTGCACCGACGCGAGATCTCTGCTCGTTAAGAGTAGAAATAGCAGTCTTGATAGTGGACATTGCAGCCTGTGCTGCGCCCTGAGTAGAAACCTTAAGGCTTGCTGCGCCAAGAAGACCTGATGCAGTAAGTTTAGCAATCTTAATGGTGATAGTATTGCTGGTGGTTCCCTCTGCTCCAACCTGGAGAGCTACACCATTTTCAAGACTTCCCTGAAGAAGCTTTCTCTCGTTGAAAGTAGTGGTTGTAGCAACTCTGTTAATCTCGGAAACGAGCTGGTTAACTTCCATCTGGATGTATCCACGGTCCTCAGACTGAAGAGATCCGTTAGCGGACTGAGTTGCAAGCTCGTTCATTCTCTGAAGCATGTCGTGAACTTCGTTCATAGCACCTTCAGCGGTCTGTGCCATTGAAATACCATCCTGTGCGTTACGTACTGCCTGTGTAAGGCCACGTACCTGGCGTCTCATCTTCTCGGAGATTGCAAGTCCGGCTGCATCATCTGCTGCGCGGTTTACGCGATATCCTGAAGAAAGTTTCTCGGTTGACTTGGATAGAGTGCTCTGAGTTAATCCGAGCATTCTGTTAGAGTTCATTGCCTGTAAATTGTGCTGTACTACCATAATAGTTACCTCCTTGTATTTACCGTGAGAATCCTTTCTCATCGGTGGTGCTGTTTTGCGGAATATTCCGCTGTTTACTATATAACACCGCCCCGCCGGCTCTCCCGGCCGTGGATCGTCAGGCTCAGGCGGAAGTTATTCTTTTTACCTTACAATCTGTATATCGGTGTAGTTTGATTTAACTTTATAGCAAATTTGAAAAAAATTCAAGATTTTTTAGAAAATTTTTGTATAATATTACCTTAATTGCAAAGAGGAGAGAAAACTCTCCTCTTTGACGGTAGTATATATCTTTTTTTCTCCAACTTATCCAAGGAGTGAAAGAACACCCTGATTTGACTGATTGCTCTGTGCAAGCATTGACTGACCTGCCTGCTGAAGAATATTGGAGTTAGAATACTTAACCATCTCAGTTGCCATATCGGTATCGCGGATCTGGCTCTCTGCTGCTGTGGTATTTTCAACTACATTGTTGAGGTTGTTAACGGTGTGCTCAAGACGGTTCTGAACTGCACCGATAGTAGCTCTCTGTCCATTAAGGATAGCGATAGCCTTCTTTATTGTATCCATAGACTTGCGGGCAACTGATCCCGTTTTGCCGGAAACTTTAAGACCGCTAACGCCAAGTCCTTTAGCGGTAAGAGATGCGATCTTTATAGTAATAGTATTGCTGACAGTTCCTTCTGCTCCAACCTGAAGTGCAACACCATCCTTAAGTGATCCCTGGAGAAGTTTTCTCTCGTTGAAAGTAGTGGTTGTAGCAACTCTGTTAATCTCGGAAACGAGCTGGTTAACTTCCATCTGTATGTATCCACGGTCCTCAGACTGAAGAGATCCGTTAGCTGCCTGAGTTGCAAGCTCGTTCATTCTCTGAAGCATATCGTGAACTTCGTTCATAGCACCTTCAGCGGTCTGTGCCATCGAAATTCCGTCCTGTGCGTTACGTACTGCCTGATTTAATCCACGAACCTGGCGTCTCATTTTTTCCGATATGGCAAGTCCTGCGGCATCATCTGCTGCTCTGTTTACTCTGTATCCTGAAGAAAGCTTTTCTGTTGACTTAGTGAGTGAAGCTGCTGTAAGTCCTAACATTCTGTTTGAGTTCATTGCCTGTAAGTTGTGCTGTACTACCATAATCGAATCTCCTTATTCTTTGTGCTTATTTCGCCTCCGCGAAATGTTTTTATTTTCCTATTTGATAAGTTGGATGTAAGTTGTTTTTCTTGCTTACACTCATTATATCGGAGGCCATCAAAATAACTTTAGGGGATTTTTAAATTTTTTTATTCTTTTATATTCTCGCCTTTTCTTACCCTCATATTGTAGTGTAAAAAACCTTTCACATTTCTTCACAGTCTTTCACAGTTCAAAAAAGCTTTCACATTCTTTCACAATTCTTCACAGTTTAACCTTGCCCCCAACGAATCAAGAAAAGAGGTCACAAGATTTCTCATCCTGTAACCTCTTTCGAATCAATAATACTTCTTTACCTCTTCCTTCCTACCTTACCACCTTCTCGAAATCCTCAGCAGGGTGTTTGCAGACAGGGCAGATAAAGTCCTCGGGAAGTTCCTCGCCTACGTACTCGTAGCCGCAGATCCTGCAGCGCCAGATTGTTTCGCCGGCGGGAGTCTTGCCGACTGCTTCCGGCTTAGGCTTGATGTTTTCGAAATAGTAAGCATAAGTAGCCGAAGGCTCGGGTGAAAGAACCTCCATATCAGTAATTTCTCCTATAAACATAGTATGAGATCCGAGGTCCTCTGTTTTTGTGACTTTTACGGAGATGTAAGCGTTGGTTCCCTCCGTTACGTAGTAGATTCCGTTTGCGCCGCGCTTAACCTTGTCCGCAAAGCCCTCAAATTTGTCGACGTCTTTGCCGGACTGAAAGCCAAATCTCTTGAAAAGATCAAAAGATGCCTTCTCGCTGATAACAGATACCGTGAATTCCTTGCTCTGAAGGATCATATCATGTGTCAGATTCGCCTTGTTGACGCATATACTGATCTGGTTGGGCTCCGAGGCGGCCTGAATTGCCGTATTTATAATGCAGCCGTTGTCCTTGTTGTAAAACTTAGTTGTTAAAACAAATAGTCCGTACGAAAGTTTAAACATTGCCTTAGGGTCCATAATATGCATCTCCTTTTCTTTCCTTTATTATCTAGATTTCCACCTGTGTTATTTTTCCAAAATTTATCTTTTTTGGCGAGTTGTCCGATTGCGCTCAAACCTGTATACCCCTACGCCCAAGGATCCTGGCTCACAGGTACCCTGATCCCGACAAGCAGTGTCTGATCCCAAAGGAACCATTCTCCCGTTGAAGGTTTTGTTCGTAGCGTAACTGTTCTCGTAGCGTCCGCTCCGCCGCTCCTTAAGTCAAGACGTAAGTATCCTTCTTCGGCAATCGGAGCTGCATTATCCTTCATCCAAACGGTATATGGTTTCGAAGGTTCATAGTTGTTTTCAGGAGTAGCGCCGTTGAAGTATGAACGGGGAATATAATCCTTTCCGTCCATAAAACGGTCCTTTATAAAGCTTTTGTCCATATTCGAAAGAGGTCTGGGACCTCTTAAATAATCAAGCATCTTAAAGCATTCCTCTTTATCGGCAGGATAAACACAAAGGGCTGCAACAGTAAGAGCCGCAACGCCTTCAGGCTTTTTAAGGTCAGCCTCCGGCAATGCTTTCATTTCCTCTAAGTTCTTGGGAAGACTGTCAAAAGTTACATTGTACTCCATCGAAATACCTCCTGATACCTTTACTTATTATTTTCTGAATATTGCATCAAAAACTCAACAATTGCATTTACTATTTTACCACTTCCGGAGGTCTTCTTACAACAGCACGGTACATTATTTGCATTTTTATCGTGGTCGCAAAGAAAAATCTTTCAATCAAAAATACTGCAAAACAAAAACCGGGCCCTGCCTTAATATGGCAGAACCCGATTTTGTACCCCAAATAATAGAATTATTTCTCAAACTTCCACTCGAGCACCTCGTACCCTTCTCCGGCGAAGGTAAAGAATACTGAGTGATTTCCGGTAACTTCGGCAGTTAAATCAGCCTTAACTTCTACAAAGCAAACGCCGGGATTCTCTACCGGGATGTAAGCTACTGCATGTGAATTGGGATAATCGATTGACACGCGGATAGCTCCTTTTCCCTCGCCGCGAACCTTTACGGCAATCGTCTTTGCGGATTCGCTTCCAAAGTCGGCGCCGGTTACGCTGATCCAGCTTCCGTCATGTATATCTGTAACGATCATATCTCCCGATCCGTATTTAATAGCGGTCTCGCCGTACTGAGTTGTCTTGATACCGGAAGCGTTTGACAAAGTAACTGCTTTAACGGTCTCGTAGGGATTCAAGGTACCGATCTGCTCAACGCCGAGTCTTGTTCCGGTAGAGGTTGCGGGCTCACCCTTTTCGTTGAACTTGACAACATCGATATTGGTGCTGCGGTAGCCGCCGTTCATATCCATCTTCTCCTCAAGGATTCTTGAATGATATGCGATGTACCACTGTCCGTTAAACTCGAACATGCAGTGGTGGTTGTTTCCGCCGCGCCCGAAGAAATGCTCGGGGTTAGCGAGTACAGGATTTGCAGGAACGAAGGGACCCATCGGCTTGTCGGATTTCATAGTTACGATCTCGCCCATGCGATAACCCTTTTCTTCCATTGCCTCCTTGGTCATACTGAAGTTGGAGCAATATGAATAATAGTAGGTCCCGTTTATCTTATTGATTCCCGAATCTTCGAAAAGATATTCAACGTTCTCAATCGGAATAGGATCTCCGTCAAGGCTGATCATATCATCGGCAAGCTTTGCAACGCGGGCTGTTCCGGGATTTGCAGCCATCTCGGGAGTAGGAACTCCGCCACCAAAGTAGATATAAGCCTTTCCGTCATCGTCCATAAGAACGGCGGGGTCGAAAAGCCATGCTACTTCCGCGCAGGTAGGAGTCTGTCTTGAGATGAGGGGACCGCCTATCGGATCGGTAAAAGGTCCGTAAGGGGTGTCGCCTTCAAGAACGGCGATTCCGTTTCCGTTATTTGCAAAGTACAAAAAGAACTTGTCCTTGCCGTTTATATTTTTGTAAGCGGCAGCAGGAGCCCAGGAATTCGCACCCCAGGTAGCCTGTCCCTTATTGGAAGCGGCATAAACCGTTCCGTGGTCGGTCCAGTTTACAAGGTCTGCAGACGAGATGACATTGATCGTATAAATATTTGAATAATTGTTTTCCTTGAGACTTCCGTCCGCCTCATACATCGGGTCGTCGCCTGTCATATAAAGGTAAACTCTTCCGTCATAAACAAGAGCGTAGGGGTCTGCGCCGAAGCGCTGTGTCATAACGGGGTTATGGTCTGTCAAGGGCTTTACCGCCTTGGCGAGTTCAATATTTTTGAAAATTTCTTCCATTTCTTCTATTCCTTTCTCGGATCCGGTTTCTTGTTTTTCGGAACTGATTTCCGTATCATTTTTAGTAATACCATCGCTTAAGTCCGCATGTGGCGTTCCTAAGTCTTGTACTTCCGCTATTTTGTCCGCGTCTTTTGAGCACCCTGCAAGCGACAGGCAGAGTAGTCCCGCAGCTAAACAGACGCCCGGACGAGCTATTATTTTTTTGCTGATTCGTTGTCTAATCATATTGGAGATTATAATGGGCATACGCCATATGCTTCCACACACAATTTGCTCCAAACTTCCCAATATTTGCTCGCAGATACATCGCAATATTTTACAAATCGGTAGCAAAATCAGACAAGAAGTTTTGAAAATTTCCTCCTATTATAAAAATGTAAGAAGAAACTTTCCTTACATAAAGAAGATGAAAGAAATTGTATTTGGGTAAATAGAAATAGAGGTTTTAGAAAGGGGTACTATGTTAAGACAAACAAAAGTTGAAAACGGCGAAGTCCGCGGACTTCCCGGAACAAACCCGAGGATTACGGTTTATAAAGGAATTCCTTTTGCAGCTCCGCCTGTCGGAGAAAACAGATGGCGTGCTCCACAGCCTGCCAAAGACTGGGAGGGCGTACTTGAAGCGTATAAATTCGGACCCATCTCGGTTCAGGATACTCCCGGACTTGGAGACGATATCTACTGCCGTGACTGGCATGTTGATCCCGAGATCCCTATGAGCGAGGATTGTTTATATTTGAATGTCTGGACACCCGCAAAAAAGACTGACGAGAAGCTCCCAGTACTTGTCTGGTATTTCGGAGGCGGATTTCAGTGGGGATATACCGCCGAGATGGAGTTTGACGGAGAGCAGTTGGCAAAACGCGGAATTATCGTAGTCAGTGTAAACTACAGACTTCAGCTTTTCGGATTCCTGGCTCATCCTGAGATTACCAAAGAATCGCCGGATGCTCCTGCCAACTTCGGACTCCTTGACCAAAAGGCCGGACTCGAGTGGGTTTACAGAAATATAGCTGCCTTCGGAGGCGACCCGGAGAAAATTACGATCATGGGTCAGTCAGCGGGCGGTGCCAGTGTAATGCATCAGTTTACACACGAAGCAAACTTTGACAAGATAAAGGGAGCCATCGTTTTAAGCGGAATGATCCGCCATCCCGAAGAGGAATCGGATATCTTCAAGCCTTTAAACCTTGAAAAAGCTGAAAAAAAGGGTGAGGATTTCTTTAAGTTTGCCGGGATTAAGAGCCTCGAAGAAGCAAGAAAGATGGACGCCTTTGAACTTAGGGCAAAGTACGGCGAATACGCAGCGGAGCATCAAAGAATGTTCCCTATAAACGACGGAAAGTTCTGCGATGAGGATCCTATTATCAAGATTGCTAAGGGAAAGAGCGCAAATGCGCCGATCATCTCCGGAAATACAAGCGATGAATTTACTATGGACGGAAAGAGCGTCGTTGAGATGAGCGTAAAGTCCACCTTCCTCGATGCAAAGAAAGCGAACCCTTCGCAAAACTACTATTATTACAGATTTGACCCCGATATCCCCGGCTGGGATCACCCCGGTACATTCCACTCCGTTGATCTTTGGTTTTTCTTTGAGACTTTGGGAAAATGCTGGAGACCTTTCGAGGGAAGACATTTCGACCTTGCCCGTCAGATGGCGGATATGGTGGCAAATTTCGTAAAGACTTCCGATCCAAACGGAATAGGAACTACAGGTCAGCCGCTTCCTCTTTGGAAGCCTTATACTAAAGAGGACAAGGCTGAGATAGTATTTGACGGACGCGGCGCAGTCCCCGGAAAAGAGGGCGGAATCCGCATTGGTATGACCGGTAAAAAACAGGCTGTCAATCCATACCTCCCGTCCTGGGAATATGTACCCGATGGTGAGCCATATGTATTCGGAGACAGAGTGTATGTATACGGATCCCACGATCTTTACGACGGAGAGACCTTCTGCCTCGGCGATTATGTTTGCTGGTCAGCTCCCGTTTCAGACCTTGGTAACTGGCACTACGAAGGTATCATCTACCCTAAGACAGCCGATCCTTTTAACAAGGATGGACATATGTGCCTGTACGCGCCGGATGTAACCGTTGGCTCTGACGGAAAATACTACTTATACTATGTACTCGATAAGGTAAACGTTGTATCTGTAGCGGTCAGCGATAAACCCGCAGGACCTTTTGAGTTTTACGGATATGTTCATTATAAAGACGGAACTAAGCTTGGAGACAGGCGCACTTCCGGCGACGGCTCAGCTGCTGCTAACGGTGAAGAATATAAGCCCGGTATGAAGATGCTAAACGACGAGCCGCAGTTCGATCCCGGTGTTATAACCGAAGGTGATCGCACATACCTCTATACAGGCTTTGCGGGACATGGGGACAAGTCAAGGCACGGCGCTATGCTTACCGTACTCGGACCCGATATGCTTACGATAGAAGAAGAGCCGATCTTCGTCTGCCCCGGTGATGAATACAGCAAAGGAACCGGATTTGAGGGGCATGCCTTCTTCGAGGCACCTTCTATCAGAAAGAAAGGATCTACCTATTATTTCATTTATTCTTCAGAAGTTATGCACGAGCTTTGCTACGCTACTTCTGACAGTCCCGTGGGACCTTTTACATACGGCGGCGTACTCGTTTCAAACTGCGACCTCGGAATAGCCACCTACAAACCGGCGGATATGGCTATGGCCTACGGCGGAAATAACCACGGTAGTATGATTGAAATCGGAAATGACTGGTATATCTTCTACCATCGCCAGACCAACAACACCTGGTTCTCACGTCAGGTTTGCGCAGAGAAGCTTACCTTCAAAGAAGACGGTATCCACGTAAACCAGGCCGAGATCACATCCTGTGGCTTAAACGGAGCACCTCTACTCGATATCGGAGAGTACCCGACTTATATCGCTTGCAATCTCTTTAACGAAAAACACGCTTGCTACGTTGAAGGCGGCGCGCCTGCAGTTGTGCAGGAGGGCGGCGACGGTACGCCGAATCTTGGATATATCAAGCAGCTAACCGATGGTTCTACAGCAGGATTTAAGTATTTTGATCTTAAAAACGCAACCGGTCTTTGTGTAAAGACCCGCGGCTACTTTAACGGAACTATAGAAGTAAGGACTAAGTGGGATGGAGATGTGATCGGTTCTATGTCCATAGACGGAACAAACATCTGGACTGACAGAATTTGTCATTTTGTTCCGATGAGCGGTGTTCACGCCCTTTATATTACCTTTAAAGGAAGCGGAACCTGCAGCATGAAATCCTTTGAATTCCTTCACGACTAAACTGATACGTACTAAGGGATAAAACCCCGGGCTCTGTGAATACCTTATCCGCAGAGCCCGGGGAATTTTTTTAATATTGTGCAATATTTAAGCGCCTCTTTATTTTACCGAAGGCTTCGCCCTCCGTGTCATCCTCCTTACAGCCTTGCACCCCTCAGCGTACCCCTTGGTTATTACGCGCCTTTTTATGGAAATCTTCTTTCCCGCAAAGCAGAGCTTCTCTATATTTTCTATATACTCCGAAATATCGATCATTACGCCTGCTGCCATATCCTCTATTTCCTTTGGCGTATATTCCTTAGGATCTCCGGCTTTCTTTTTCTTCTTAAGTATCCTCCTGTAGGATTTTACAAGCGCTTTTTCCGGCCTTGCAAATAGAAGCATCATCCTAAATACAGCCTCGGACATAAACGGAATTACAAGCCTTGCAAAAAAGATGATTCCTGCGATAAGTATTGCAAATCCGCCGATCACCTGAAGAAGACCTATATCAATCTTCAGCTTTTGTAAAAAGGCTAAAAATCCGCCTCCTCCTACGTTTCTTACTCCCGCCGTCGGATCAAAGCTCATCCAACCCACGTTTTCGATAAAAACCTCCGCGTAGGCATGGGAATCCGCCTCTGTTACTACACGGTAAAGATCTCCGTACTCCCCTTCGGGCACAAATCCTTCCACATACCTCACCATCAGCCCGGCGCTTCTTGCCATCAGAACAAAAGCCGAAGCGTAATCTGAACAGGTTCCCGTCTTACCTTCAAACAAAAAGTATCCGGGACTGTTATCCGGCGCCCTGTACTTTAAATCATAGGAGAATCCGTTTTCCCTAAAGTATTTCTCTAAGGCGACAGCTTTTTCAAAATCATTATCACATCCTGAAACGATGCTCTCCGAAAGAGCGACAATATCAGCAGGTATATCTCCCTGAGCCGACGAAACCTTACCGCTGTAAACCATTGCTCCCCTTACATCATCCAAAAAAGCCTGAGAGACTCTGATACTTCTAAGAAGTCCTGCTGCCTTTTCCGTCTCTTCCTCGGAAAGCTTTTCCCCTGAAGTATTTGCCATCTCGCCACGCCTAAGGGCCTCATTAACGAGGATGCTCTCCGCCTCTTTTAGCATCTTTACTTCCTCGTCAGCCGAAAGGTCAAGGCCTCCCCTTAATCTGAAAGTAGTAAGCGCTCCGCTTGAATTAAAAACAGATATTGTGTAGGAATGGTTTTCATCATGCAGCGCCTCTTTGCTAAACATCGTTCCCGCGTCCGTAATATATGCATCATCGCTTTCAAGCTTCGCATCGCTTAATCTGTCCGCGGATAGGAAATATGCAGCGGAAAAGTTTTGCGCAGTGATGACGTAATTTGTGGGAACATCCGGTATTGTGCTTCCGCTTACAACCTCCTCTAAGCCATACTTTGCGGCAAAGTCCGGATCAATCTCAGCTACAGTCTTTAAAAGCTCTGTGATAGCGCTGACAGAAAGAAGCTTTTTATCCCTAAAGTAAGCGTCAAAATCAGTCTCGTTTACAGCTCCGTCAAGGGAGTACCATCTGTCCTTTTCAAAATCGTAAACATCAAAAACCTGTCGCTTTAGATAGATGTCTCCGTCTCCAACTACGGTGTATAACCTTCGGTTAGTGCCCGAGCTGAAATTGTCCGCGTTTCCCGAAAACTCCGAAAGATTCGAAAAGCTCTCGCCCACCTCCGTGTCTGTATTTCCTCCGAGGAACATATCCTCAAATTTATCGTAATACTTTGCTCTCGGGTCCTTGGGGATAAGCGCCGATACCGCAACAACGAGTATTACCGCAACGGCAAACTCCGCCATATAGACCCACTGGCCTCGTATTTTTATATTCCAGTCATTTCCATGGGCAGGTTCTACTCTGTTTAAGAGCGTACTCTTTCTTTTGGCCTCTTTAATTTCAGCCCTTGTCGGACTAACCTTTCTTGCGCAGACTACGTGCAGCAGCATACTCGCCAGTACTGTAAGGATGAGGTATTTGTTCTCCACCTCTTCCGTCACCTTTGCGTACAGAACAAAGGGTAAGAGCGAAACAAGCGTAATATATCCAAATCTGTAATTTGCCACAGAAAAGTAATAAACCGTTATTACAAAAAACAGCGTAACAGCCATGTACATTCCAAGACGGAGCATCGAGTCGCTCCCTGCCTCTATTTCAAGCGTCTGAGCACTGCCTCCGCTGACCACCCATTGCCAAAAATATACCCCTGTGCTTCTCTCACCGATGGTTATTGCGCTCATCATTCCGGAAAAGTATGCTCCTAAGTATACTACCGTTACAAAAGCGCCTAAAAATCTGTTCCTGTTTACAAAGGCGCACATAAAGAGCGTAAATATTCCGGTTATAAAGCACTTAAGGATCATCTCCAAAGCGCGCTCTCCGTACAGAGACATACTCGTTACGCTAAGAGCCATCGCAAGGATAAAAGCTACCGCTTCATCCATTTTTAATATAGAATTCTTGCCCGTAAATATGTCCGAGCGTGGGAGGCTTTTTATTCTTTGAAAAAGATTCACAGCACCCTCCCTTCTCCGGTTACGGCATTAAAAATGCATACCGAGCCGGCTCCCCCAAATTCTTCCTCAAGTATTGCATACAGCTGTGCATCATCCTTTAGCGTAAAACAGATAACAGAACTTCCCCCACCGGGTATCTTTCTTGGAATCCTTTCAGGATTATCTGTAAGCATAAAAAACGAAAGATCTGTGCGAAGTAAAGAAAGATCCTTCTCCGAGCGGATTTCGAAGCTGCTTTCGGTATTATCAAGTGAAATCCGGTTTACGCTGACGCTGAAATTTCGCGAAAGCAAGGTTCTGACCATTCCAAGCGAAGTTTCAAGCATACTTTGAACAGCTCCCGGTATTATAGGATTCTCATCCGCATTAACCGGCTTTGCCGTATCAAGGATCATGACTACGCCGCTTGTAACCGGTCTTTCATCAAGCCTGACCATCAGCTCCCTTACCTTCGCAGAGAGCTTGTAATTGATCCTTTTAAGCGGATCCCCGGGCTCATACTTTCTGTAATCATACCCAGGAAATCCTGCAAAAGTGGCATTCGCCTCATCAATAGTCTCATCGGAGCTGTCATCATTAAAGGCACTTCTCATCGTCTCCTCAAGCAAAGGCTCCTTCGCAGATATTTCAGGTATGTCAGGTTCAACGCCGCAGATCTGTATACTTCCCGTTACTTTAACCGGAAATCTCGCTATTCCGAAGAAGTCTTCACAGACAGCCTCCCGAACTCCTACCCTTGCTCCCCCGGCTAAATTTGCACAAAAAATCAAAGGGATACTTTTATATCTCTTTGACATTACCGAAACATTGATCTCTTTTTCTTTAGCCTCAAGGGAAGCAGTATCAAGAACGCTTATACGTATCAGGGATGTTGGGAGGATGCTCCTGTTTCTTACGGTGACATCCATTGAAATACTCTCGCCTTTTTCGGCAAGGCAGACCCCTGCGCCTTTTTTATTTGACAGACTGACCTCAGAAAATCTTGAACTAATAAAAGCTAAAAGTACAGAAACTCCGGGAGCCGCAAAAAGAGCAATTAGCAAAAAATATCCGACCCTCGCGCTGCAAAAGAGCGCAAAAAGGGTTACAAATACAGCGGAGCTGAAAAAACCGTCAGCGAATCTGAAATAATCATTTCTGCGCCTTGGTTTAAGTCCGCCTATTTTATCCTCTTTTTTAGCTGCCCGGTCTTTTTTTCTCAAATCGGAACCTCCACCGAGCTGACGATATCTTTCACAGCCGCAAATCCGTCCCCCCAGTCAGACTTTCCTCTCGGAGAAAGCATAAGCCTGTGGCCGAATACATAGGGTGCCAAAAACTTAATATCATCCGGAAGAACGTAATCTCTTCCGGAAATATATGCAAATGCCTTAGCGCAGCGGATCATAGCTATACTTCCCCTGGGGCTTATTCCGAGCTTTATTCCCTCGTTTCGGCGGCTTGCCGTCACGATAGATAAAATATACTTTTCCACCGCCTCGGACACGGATACCTTGTCCGCCTCATCGCGCATCGCAAGAATATCCATCGGTTCTATTACCGGCGAAAGATTCCTGGCATCGTTCTCTCTTCCCTTTCGGATGATCCGGAGTTCATTCTCTTCCGTGGGATAACCGATGTTTAGTTTCATAATAAACCTGTCCATCTGGGCTTCCGGGAGGGAATAGGTTCCGTAGGTCTCAACGGGGTTTTGCGTAGCAAGAACCATAAAAGGTTTCGGAAGGTCGTAGCTCTTTCCGTCTATGGTAACCCGAAGCTCTTCCATCGCCTCTAAGAGAGCCGACTGAGATTTAGGCGATGAGCGGTTTATCTCATCCGCCAAAAGGAAGTTGCAAAAAACCGCCCCTTTCCTGAACTCTACCTCGCTGCTTCCCTGTCTGATAAGAGAAAAACCGGTGATATCCGATGGCATTATATCCGGCGTCATCTGTATACGCCCGAACTCGCCGCCGCAAGAAACTGCCATAGCCGCAGCGAGCTGGGTTTTGCCGACACCGGGCACATCCTCGATAAGGACATGCCCGCCGGCAAGAAGCGCCGTGAGTACCAATTCGGTAATCTCCGGTTTTCCGATTATTACTTTTTCAACATTACATAGGAGCGAGCTTATACGTGAATCACTTATATTCTGTCGCAGCATTGAATGTCTCCGTTAAACTTTTTTCTTAAGTTTATCTACAAGTTCCTCGATACATCCGTCCTTGAAGGGGCTGTTTAAACCTACCTTTGCAAGCATAGGCTCATAAAAATCTCTTGCCGAGAGCTTGCAAAGCTCCAAATATTTATTAAATGCCCCTCTGTAATCCTCGTCCATCTTAACCTTGAACTGCATAGCGCAAACGCTGGCAAGCACATAGTCGATGTAGTAGAAAGGACTCTGGAAAATGTGGCTCTGTCTCTGCCAGAAGCCGCCCTCTCCAAAGAAAGGATCTCCGTCGAAATCGAGATGAGGACGATAGGTTTCCTCAAGCTTTTTCCATGTAGCCTTGCGCTCCGCGGGAGTCATATCGGGATTTGCATAAACGATATGCTGGAATTCATCCACCATACATCCATAGGGAACGAAGATAATGGAATCCTCAAGGTGCATAGTAAGATAATCATCCTTGCGGTCTCCGAAGAAATTCTTCATCCAGCCGTATGTAAAGTACTCCATCGACATAGAGTGGATCTCGGCGGTTTCCATTGTGATATCGTTATGTTCGATTATCTCGTCGTCTCTGTTTATAAATCCCTGGAAAGCGTGTCCGCATTCGTGTGTAATAACATCAACATCTCCGCTGGTTCCGTTAAAGTTTGCAAAGATAAAAGGAGCCTTGTAATCCTGCAGGAATGTCATATATCCGCCCTGGCGCTTGGTTTTTCTGCCGAGTACGTCAAAGAGCTCATGATCCATCATAAAATCGATAAACTCCGCGGTCTCGGGAGAGAGCTCTCTGTACATATCCTGTCCGGCCTTAAGGATCTCCTCGGGAGTACCTGTGGGAGCGGGATTTCCGTTTGTAAAGTAAACACCGTTATCGTAGAATTTAAGCTTGTCTACGCCGATGCGCTTTCTTCTTGTCTCGTGAATATCGGAAACAAAAGGAACAAAGGCCTCTTTAACCTGCTTACGGAAGTTCTCAACTTCCGCCTGGCCGTAGCTGTTTCTCTGCATCCTCATATATCCGAGAGGAATATAGTTTTCAAAGCCGAGCATCTGTGCCTGCTTTGTACGGTTCTTTACCATCTTGTCGTAAAGATCGTCGATCTCGTCCGTAACGGTAAGGAAATAATCGCTCATCGCCTTTACGGCGCGCTTACGAACATCTCTGTCCTTTGATGTCGTAAACTTGGTCATCAGACTAAGGTTGTATGTCTCTCCTTCGAACTCGATCTTTGCGGTTGCAATAAGCTTTGTATACTTACTTACAAGCTCATTCTCCTCCTGCATAAGAGGGATAAGCTTCTCGTCGAAAGACTTAAGGGAAAGCTCCATATTTTTGAAAGCAACTTTTCCCATCTTCTCCTCAAGGAAAGGTCTGTAGGGAGAGTTAAAAAGAACTTTATTGTACTCGTTCATGCAGTTTTCCCACTCGGGATCGAATGAATCGTAGTACTCGTTCTCCTTGTCGTAAAACTCGTCCGTTGTATCAATGTCATGACGGATATGGGCGATGGTGTGCTGTGTGGAGATATGTCCCTGGATCTTGTAATAATCCTGATGAACCTTCCACTGTTCCTCGCCGCTTTTGGCTTCCTTAAGGCGCCTTATCAGATCGGCATAATCTGCCTTCATCTTATCGAGCTCTATGCGCTCGTAAGGAAGTTTTGAAAATTTTTCCATTAAAACTATTTCTCCTTCTTGCTTAAAAGCTTATATTCAAGCTCTGTGCCCTTCCCCTTATAGACCCCAAATACGCGAAGCATATACTTGTCCGTAACGAATCTGACCTCAGGCTTGTTCTCTGTGTTTTTAACTCCCAGCTGTACCTTTGCTTCCCCTTTAAAAACCTCTGCGGGTACGGCCTTTAAAAGTTTTTTCTCGGCATAACCAATGACACTTTCTTCAAGGGATGCCTGTTTGTCCTGCTTTTGCTCAAGGAACTTAACTTTCAGAGTCTTTTCCAAAAGCGGGCTGATGCAGGATGTCTTTTTAAAATAGCTGCCGATTATCACATAGATCGCATACTCAAAAGCTGACTGGCTGTCGCCGTTTTTTTCTTTTTCCATACCCTTTTCCTCCTGTGAAAACACTATTTCTTATATTCTTTAAAGCCCTCACCAAATACTTCGCTCGTCTCCGTAACCATCACGAAAGCGCCGGGATCCACCTCGTGCGCCGCGTTCGTGATCATATAGGTCTGGGACTTGGAGCATGCGCAAAGTATCACATCTCTGTCCTCTTTTGTATAACTTCCGATTGCTCTTATTATCGTAGATCCTCTGTCCGTGAGTTCACTGATCTTCTCCGTAAGAGCATCGGTATTGTTCGTAATTACGATTACCAGCTTTCCGGCACCAATGCCGTAGAGCACGCGGTCGATCACAATTGAAGCCGCAAATGAACAAATAAGACCGTAAAGCACTGCGTCCGCATCCTTAAACACGGGCCAGCCGATCAGTATTACCAAAAAATCCGAAACTGCAGTAACGATTCCAAGCGAAATATGCGGATGCTTTACCTTGATGATCATGGAAAGGAAATCCATTCCACCCGAACTGCTTCCGCGCATATAGAAAAACGCCATTCCGGCGCCCATGCAAAGACCGGAATAGAGGGCCGCCATCATCCTGTTTCCCGTATAAAGCGGCAATAGTGGGAAGATCACATCCAAAAACAGGGTTGTGATGATCATTGTTTTTGCCGTTTTAGCAAGGAATCTTCCTCCGACTATCTTGTAGCTCGCTATTACAAGCGGGATATTCATAATAAGGGTCATAACACCGACGGGCAACTTCCAAAGATAGTTCAGTATCAGCGCGATACCCGAAATACCTCCGGGGGAGAAATTTGCCATCTTTGCAAAGGTGTAAAGACCCATTGCGTATAAAATACTTCCGATTACGTCACATACAGTATCAAGAGCGATCCTTTTAGCGCTCTTTTTAATCTCTTCTTTAGACTTGCCTTTAATAAAACTCATAAACTCTTCCTGATTTTGTTATAGGGTTTATTATAGCACAGATTATGCTCTGTGTCCCCCTATCTGGGCGTTTCTTGTGATCGTAGTCGCTCCGTCAAGGAGATTCATTCCCTTTATAATGGCATTCTTTCCGTATTTTTGCTTTACCTCTAAGGATGCCTTTTGAAGATTTTTCTCTTTTTCAAGAAAGATCTCCTGCTTCCGCCTTTCTTCCTGCTCCTTTTCAAAATCTGTAAAAAGGCTGAGCTGTTCGTACTCATCCCCGCTTTTTGCCTCGCCTTCGGGGATAATATTGCAGGCTGCTATACTTAAGCGGCGCATGCAAAGATCTTTATCCATGATCCGTTCGTAGAGATTTCCCGCCGCTTCCCTTATCAGCTTTGTGGAGGATGTTTTAAAATCAAGATTCCACGTGCCGTGGGCATGTTTCGGGGTAATACGTCCGTACCTGTCTAAAGTAAGCTCTCCCTCGTAAGCCCCAAGGTTTTTTGCATCCTTTACCGATTCATAACCTATGGTTAGGACAATCTGGTCCGTAACCATCCCTTTTCGTACAAGATCGAGACTTAAAAGTTCCGCCATTTCTCTGACGATTATCCCTGCCTCCTTATACTCGTAAGGCCTTGTCATAACCTGTCCCTGGCTTAGGGAATTTGTCTGGGGTTTGAAGCTTTTTGCATCCCCTATCGTACAGGGTTCCCAGCCCCAGGCGTGGTCTATAAGAAGCTCAGCATTTACTCCGAAAGTCTTGTACAAAACATCTTCGCAGTTCTCGGAATACTGCGCCACATCCCCCATAGTAAACAGTCCGAGCTTTGCCAGACGCCTTGCGGTACCTGCTCCCACACGCCAAAAATCCGTGATTGGCTTGTGGTCCCAAAGTTTTTCCCTGAATCCTCTTTCATCCAGCTCCGCGATACGTACGCCATCCGCGTCTGCCGGCATCTTTTTTGCAACTATATCCATCGCAATCTTTGCAAGAAAAAGATTTGTTCCGATTCCCGCAGTCGCCGTGATCCCCGTTTGCGAGAGCACATCCCTTACCATCTTCAGAGCAAGCTCATGCGCCGTGCAGTGGTACAAAGAAAGATAGCTCGTCACATCAATAAAGACCTCGTCGCAGGAATATACAAGAACATCCTCCGGAGCCACGTACTTAAGATAGATCTTGTAGATATTTGTGCTGTACTTCATATACAGCGCCATTCTCGGCGTTGCACAGACATAATCCACCTCAAGAGCAGGGTCTTCTTTCAGCTCGCTCGCAAAAATACTCTTTCCCGAAAGCTGCTTCCCCGGGGCCTTGTACTTTCTCTCCGCGTTGATATCCCTGAGCTTTGAAGTCACCTCAAAAAGACGGGGTCTTCCCGGGATGCCATAGGACTTTAAGCCCGGCGAAACCGCCAGACATATCGTCTTTTCAGTCCTTGAATTGTCCGCCACAACTAAGTTGGCATCAAGCGGATCCAATTTTCTCTCCACACATTCAACCGATGCATAGAAAGATTTCAGATCGATTGCAACATAAATATGATCCATTAATTTAACGCATACTCGCAAAGGAGTTTCAAAACATTTTCGGCGCCGTCTCTGTGGCTTCTCTCGTATCCATGGGATGCGTAAACGCCCGCTCCTATAAGTCCGTGTTTTAAGTCGTTTCCTGCGCCTAAGGTTGCCTCAACATCGCTTCCGTAATGAGGATAAATATCTACCGCATAGTCCGCGCCGCTCTTTTTTGCAGCCTCTACAAGCCCCTTAACAACGGGATAACTGTAAGGGCCTCCGCTGTCCTTGGCACAGATCGATACCTGTCTTTCAGTGCAGGTTAAGCCTTCACCGACACATCCCATATCAACGGAAATCGCTTCGGTACAGCCCTCGGGTACATTACCGCATCCGCCGTGGCCAACCTCCTCGAATACCGTGATGTGCGCGTACAGAGCGCGCTTGGGTGTGATCTTATTATCTGAAATATATTTTGCAAGTCCGAGCAGTATTCCTACGCTTAACTTATCGTCAAGGAATCTTGACTTAATATATCCGGACTTTGTAACTCTAACCCTTGGTTCGAAGCATACAATATCACCAACGGATATTCCAAGCTTTTGTACATCCTCCTTGCTCTTTACGTCCTCGTCAAGCACAACCTCGCAGGTATCCCAGGAACGCTTAGTGTCGTTATACTCGCCGTTTACGTGTATTGAAGCGTTTACCAGCTGGAAGGTACCCTCGTAGATTCCGTCAAATTTGGTAACTACTCTGACATTCTCTCCCTCCGCATTGTTGGGATTCATTCCACCTAAATTGGTAAGAGTAAGACGGCCATCTCCCTTTATTGTCTTAACCATACCGCCTAAAGTATCGGTATGAGCCTCAAGTAAAAGCCCGTCCTTTTTATTCTTACCGGTAAGGTCAACAACTACTCCGCCCTTGTTTGTTATCTGCGCCTTAAATCCGAGCTTTTCAAACTCCTTTTTCACCCAGCCGGCAGCTTCTTCCGTATATCCCGTGGGGGAGTCGATGTTTAGAAGAGCTGTTGTTTTCTCTACTATGAAGTCCGTGTATTTTTTTAAGCTGATTTTCTTTGTTGCCATTTCTTTGTCCTTCTTTTATTTCTTTATGTATTTCTTTATGTATTTCTTTATGTATTTCTTTATGTATTTCTTTATGTATTTCTTT
>ODAI012294840.1_pt1 | contig 58651 bp, 66 predicted proteins | sample 1539321 | NCBI WGS metagenome assembly ODAI01 (sample SAMN02144231, study PRJEB22623) | gut metagenome | biome: sheep rumen | host: Ovis aries | place: New Zealand | reverse complement strand
AGAATAACTAATTTCATTTAATCTACAAGCAGCATTAATTCTTGTAATCCATAATTTTCTGAAATCTCTTTTCTTTTGTCTTCTATCTCTATATGCATATTTTCCTGAATGCATAACTTGTTCTTTAGCAGTTCTATATAATCTATGTTTACTACCAAAGTATCCTTTTGCTTCTTTTAATACTTTCGCTCTTCTAGCACGATGTATTGTTCCACCTTTAACTCTTGTCATAATTTCACCTTCCTAATTCCTATAATACGTCTTTTAATCTTTTGTAATCTCCGTTACTCATAACTGAAGCAGCTCTACCTGTTCTGTTTGAAGCAGCGTTTTTCTTTCCTGTATTGTGTCTTGTTCCTGGATGACCAATTTTAACAGTTCCACCAGGTCTAACTTTTGTTACTTTTGCAGTACCTTTATGTGTTTTATTTTTTAATTTTGACATAATTAAATCCTCCTATTTTTTAATTGGCATAAGTATCATTGTCATAAAGCGTCCTTCTAAGTTTGGTTTTTGATCAATTTGTGCGACATCTTTAAGTGCTTCAGAAAATCTTACTAATACATCTTCACCAAGGTCAGTATGAGCCATTTCTCTACCTTTAAAACGAACTGAAGCCTTTACTTTATGTCCTTTTTCTAAGTATTTTTTAGCGTTTACTACTCTTGTATTGAAGTCATGAATATCAATATTTACTGATAATCTGTATTCTTTCATCTCTAAATTAGCTTCTCTTTGTTTTTTAATGTTTTCTTTTGCTCTTTTCTTATTTTCATACTTGAATTTATTGTAATCCATTATTTTTGCAACTGGTGGATTACCATTTGGATTCATAAGTACTAAATCGAATCCAGCAAAATTAGCTAATGTTAAAGCATCTTTGATTGGCTTAACACCTAATTGTTCTCCGTTTGGTCCAATAACCATAACTTCTTTGGCTCTTATTTGTTCATTAATGAACATATCTTTATTTGCGATACAAAACACCTCCAAATTATCAAAAAAAGATGCTAGAAGCATCCCACTATTAAAACACCAATTAGGCATTATACCCAAAGCTTAATCGCAATCGGGTGAGTGAGAACACTTCTTTCCTTTTTTCAAATACGTATCAAATTATATATTATTTTATTTATTTTGTCAACACTTATGCTCTAGAAACATATTCTCCATCTTTTGTAGAGATAATTACTGATTCATTTTCTTCTACGAATAATGGTACTCTTACTACTAATCCTGTTTCTAATGTTGCGTCTTTTGTGGCGTTGTTTGTTGTATTACCTTTAACTGCTGGTTCAGTATGTGTTACTAATAATTCAACTTTATCAGGTAAGATAAGACCTAATAATTCACCTTGATAGAAACTGATATTAACATCTAAACCTTCTTTTAAGTATAATACTTCTTCACCAATTTGATCTTTATTAAGTTCGATTTGTTCATATGTTTCCATATCCATGAAACTATATGAATCTCCACTTGCATATAAGAATTGCATTGCTTTCTTTTCGATCATTGCTTTTTCTAATTTAGTTCCACTGTTAAATCTTACTACTACTGTAGAACCTGTTTTTAAATTTCTTAATTTAGCTTGAACGAAAGCTGCACCTTTACCAGGTTTTACATGTGAAAATTCTAAACATGTATAAATGCTACCTTCATATAAGAAAGTGATACCTACTTTAATATCATTAACATTAAACATCTAATCACCTTCCTACTTCTTTTCTTTATGATCTGTTGTTCTTTTACATTTAGGACAATATTTTTTTAATTCTAAACGATCAGTTGTATTTTTTTTATTCTTTTCTGTACGATAATTTTCTTCTTTGCATTCACCGCATACTAAAGTTATTCTTTCTCTTGCTTCACCTTTTTTAGCCATAAAAGTTCCCTCCTTCTTGCATATACGTATGTATTATATCAAATTATTTATAAAAATCAAAGTATTTTTTTGAAACTTGATAACTTATACGTTTATTTACATAGCTTCTGATGGTTTTATTACCTCTATAATAGCCTATATCAGGTGAAATTATGGTAAATGTAACCTTAGGATTATCTGATGGGGCATATCCTACGAATGTATTTGATAATGTTTCAGTATCTACTAATCCATCATTATTTGTATCTAAAAACGATTCACTTGTACCTGTTTTACCTGATGGATTATATTTTAAATCAATATATCCATATCCAGTACCTCCTGAGGACATAACTTCCTTTAATCCTTCTTTTACTCTATTAATAAATATTTCTTGTGTCTCTACTTTATTTAATTCTTCACTATTATATATATATTTAATATTATTATCTTCTTTACTCCCATTATATATTTCTTTAATTAGATGTTTTCTTATACGTATACCATTATTAGCTATTGTATCTATATATTGCGATAACATTATAGGAGTATAATTATCATATTGACCTATTGAGAAATCTAACAATAACCCTGGTAATTTACTTGTACCTAGGTATCCCATACTTTCTATTGGTAAATCTATACCTGTTTTGGTACCTAATCCAAACATCTTAAATGTATTCCTATATATATCAAAAGCAGTTTCGTCTATTATTAATGGCCCATTATATTTATAATTAGCTTTTGCGACTTTAATTGCTGTTTTATATTGGTATACGTTTGATGAATATTTAAGGGCACCTATATCATCCATTACACCATATCTTTTCCACGAACATTTTTCAGGAGTCGCGGCTAATTTAATACATTCATCATTTCTTTTTTCACCTATTTCTAATGCACCAGTGTTATATCCTACTATATGGGATGCACCTTTTATTGCTGAACCTACTACTACTGGTGAAGTTACTATGCCGGCTGAATAATCATATTTTCTATATTCATCACCTTTTTTAATTACTTCTACTCCTGCCATTGTTAGAATTGATCCTGTATGTGGTTCTGTTATAATTGCATATGATTTATTATAGTAAATCATTTTTTCATTAGATATACTATATTTTATTTCGTTTTCTAATATATTTTCTATTTCTTTTTGTAACTCTATATCTATTGTTAATACTATATCATTACCTGATTTACCTTTTTCTAATAACTCTAGTCTGCCATCTTCTAATACTTTATATTTATCTTTGGTACCTCTTAATTCATCATCATATTGATATTCTAAATAGCTTATTCCTACTCTATCATTTAATTCTAAATTTTTATAATGATTTACTAGTTCAACTGGAATTCCATTTTCTGATACACTACCTAAGATAGTTTTTAAAGTATCACCATAGGGATATTTTCTATCCCAACTAGTGCTTACTTTTAATGAATCTAAATTCATATTATTAATAATATCTACTTCTTCTTTTGTCGCGTATCTTTTTATTACTTTTGTATCATTATAATATCCTTTATTCATTAGATAATATATATGCGCGGCTTCTTTATCTAATTCATTATATTTATTTAATTCATCATCACTAATTCTTTCTAGTTTTAGATTCTTAATATCTTTTGATGTTAACTTTCTTCTATCCAATAATTCATATTCTTTATTTGTAATTAATTCATTACTTTTTTCTTTATTATTCACAATCCAAAATTCTTTTAATTCATTTTTAACTAAATTACTAAAATCAACATCTAATAGATTAGCTAATTCATAAGATAATTCTATTTCTTTTTTAGTTGTTATACCTCTTAATTTTCTATACTCAATTACACTAACATCTTCATTATCAACTATTACTCTTCCTAATGTATCATATATTTTACCTCTAGGTAAGTTTTCACCATATACTATATTAGTAGCTAAATATTTTAATTTATCTTCATAATAATTATGTTTAAATATTTGAATATATAAAAGATTACCTGTTAATATGGTCATTGATACTAACACTAATATAATTAAAAATTTATATCGTTTTCTAATTGTATGTTTTAAATTTCTTTTATTTTTAGACATAGTAATCTCCTTTTACCATATATTATATTGAGGTGTTTATGATAAGTTATATTAAAGAATATATTGAATCTTTAGATAAAGATAAGTTAAATACTCTACTTATTAAAAATGATATATCTTTAAACGTTGATGAATTAAATATAATATATAATCATATTAAAAATGATTGGTATGATTTTATATATGAAGATCCTACTCCTATTCTAAATGATTTAGAAAATAATATTAATAAAGATAGTTATAACAAATTATTTGAAGTATATAAAAAGGCAAAAGAAAAATATAGTATTTACCTATAAAATTCTTTTACCTCTTCTATTAAATTGTTATTAAAAGTATTATCTCTAATCATTTTTATTTCATGTTTATATGGTGGATATTCTTTATCTATGTAAGGTGTTTCTAATATTTTAGGAACATCTTTTAATTTAGGGTTATAAATTATTTTACTTAATGTATCAAAACCTAAATATCCAAAACCTATATTTTCATGTCTATCTTTATGGGAATTTATAGGATTCTTACTATCATTAATATGTACACATCCTATAAGATTTATTCCTATAATTCTATCAAATTCATCTAATACTTCATCAAATTTAGTCATGTCATAACCGGCATCATTCATATGGCAAGTATCTAAACATACCATTAATTTATTATTAAGTTTTACTCCATCTATAATAGTTTTTAATTGTTCAAATGTTATACCTAGTTCTGTACCTTTACCTGCCATCGTTTCAAGACAAATATGAATATTCATATCTTCTTCTAAAGTACGATTAAGTCCTTCTATAATATTATTTAATCCTACTTCTACTCCTTGTCCAACATGTGAACCTGGATGAAGTACTAATTTATTGATACCTAGTTTTTCACATCTTCTTATTTCTTGTTTTAAAAAGTTAACTGAAAAATCCATATTAGCTAAATTCGCGAGGTTAATAATGTATGGTGCGTGAACTATAACATTATTAATATCTATATTATTTTCTTTCATTAATTCTTTTGCTTCATTTGTTAAATTATCATCTATTGGTAATCTATTTGTATTTTGTGGGGCACCTGTATAAAACATAAATGTTGTTGAATCATAACTTAATGCTTCTTTAACACTACCAAGTAATCCACCATTTTTAGTATAACCAACATGACTTCCTATAATTAAATCCATAATATCACCATATTAATTATAACATAATTAAAACATCTATTCTATATTGCTTGTTATTTTATCAAAAAAATATACTATTCCACTCCTAATAAATCCGCCTACTTTATTAGATAAATCTAAACTTACTCTAGATATATTATTTGAATAATCTTTTGTTTTTAAGACATAATCATTAACGTCTATTACATTACCATTTTTTACATCCTCTTCAAATTTTTTAATACTTTCTTCTGTTAATACTCTTCTTTGGTAGTTACTATACGCGAAGTAACCATTAATATCTGATATATATAACGTTATAAATAAGAATAGTAATGTTAATATCGTAAATTTTAATATACTAGCTAATTTCTTTTCCATTTAATACCTTCCTTATCGCTTGTACTAATACTTCAATAGAATTATTTACTTCTTCCCATGTGTTATTATTAGTACCTAATTCTATTAATATGGCATTTTGATTTAAATCTTGATTAAATATTGATATTGGTTTTGTCATAATACCTTTTGAGACGCCTGGATAGTTATTATTTATTTCATCACTTATTTTTTGAGCGAGTTCCATATTATGTTTATATGTATCATATCTTATTCCTTGAACAAACATTATCTTGGCATAACTTTTCCCGTTGATTTCTTTATATGAATAATCTCTTTCAACAGCATCTCTATGTAGATCTATTACTAGTTCTATATCTGGGTAAGTATTTAATGTTGATTCAATATAATTTCTACTTACTGTGTAAGATAAATTATAATCCATTTTATTATTTTTTATATATTCTGATACTCTTGATGGTTCAACTAATGTAGGTATACCTAAATTATCTAGTTTTTCTTTCATTATATGTGCTGCTTCATAAACTCCATTATCAATGTATTTTTCACTGTCATGTGTGTTATAAATATATACTCTAGGAGATTCTAATAATGTGAAGCTAACTTTTGATATATTAGGTTTATCTATAATATATTTAGTATCTAATTCAAATAATCTACTAAAAAAAGCATCTTTTATACTATAAGGATTATCTATATATTGATTAGTATTATTTAATAAAAATGATACAAAATTATGGCTATCTATATCCAGTGTTTTAATATAGTTTAAACTTATATATACAATTAATATAATTATTAATAATATAAGTATTTTTTTACTATATCTTTTCTTCCTTTTAAACCTTTTCATACAATCACCATTTTAAGTATAGGTTATTTAATGAGAATATTTTGTCATAAATGGTCACTTATATAGGTATTATTTATGTAAAATTAGTAAAAAACATAACATTTTCTTGCTTTTTTATATTTAATTTGATAAAATTATATATGTTTAACGACGGAGGTGAGATTATGGCAAATATGAAGAACGCTAAAAAAGCTATTAAAGTAATCGAAAGAAAGAGAATCGAAAACAGAGATTATGAAGCAAGTATGAAAACAGCAATGAAAAAAGTTGAAAAAGCTGTTGCTGCAAAGGATAAAGATACAGCAGAAAAAGAATTAAAGGTTGCTATCAAGAAAATTGATAAAGCTGCATCAGTAGGTGTTGCAACTAAAAACTTCAGTGCACGTAACAAATCACGTCTTACTAAAAAAGTAAATGCAATGTAATAAATGTAGATATTAATCTACATTTTTATTTTGTTTTCTTGTATAATATAATTAGGTGATAGTATGAAGAAGGTAATTGAATACATAATCTTTATTGGGATTTTGTTATTGATATATTTTTATAGAGTCAATATAACAATATACGCAATTAAATTATATAATTACTATTCTGGTAGAGAATTGAAGGTTAATGAATATAGTAAAAATATTGATTATCTAGGATATCAAACTACAGATGATGTAGTTCCTAATAATAAGCAAGAACTTATAAATATAATATATACATTACTTGATGATGGTGTATCTGATTATATGTTTTACTGTGGATATGATGAATGTATTGATGATTTAAATGACATTGCTAATAACGGTATCTTACAAGCAATTAATAATTATGTTCATCCATATAATAGTTTTAGTTTATTTAATTATAATATTATAATGGATGTTGTAAGTATTTCTATAGAAAAAAACTATGATGAAATGGAAATAGCTAGTATAAATGCAAAACTTGATTATCTAATACCTGCTATTGTACCTAGTGGTGTAGATAATTATAACAAAATTAAATTTTTCCATGATTATATAGTTAATAATACTAAATATGAATATGATGATCAAAATATTTTATCTAAAGATAATCATAAAGCTTATAATGTTATTATTAATGGTAAAGGCGTATGTAGTGGATACGCGGATGCGTTAGATATATTCTTATATAAAATGGGATATAAAAGTATTAAGGTAGCTAATGACGAACATGTTTGGAATGTAGTATTTTTAAATAATCAAATTTATAATATAGATATGACATGGGATGATCCATTAGTTACTGGTGGTGGTGATACTTTAATTCATGACTACTTTATGGTATCTAACTCTGAATTACAAAGATTAGATAAGGATAACAAACATTATTTTAATAGTAATTTATATTTAGAATTAAAATAAGCAGGTAAATAACCTGCTTTTTAAAATGAAAAAAAGTGAATAATCACTTTAAATCATCAATACATTTTTTTAATTGTTTTGCATCATCGCCAAATATAATTTTTAATTCATTATCTATTTCAACGATTCCTTGAGCACCCATTTTTTGAATAGCTTCTTTATTAACTATTTCAGTATCTTTTACTTCTACTAAGAATCTAGATATATTAACTTCATATTTAACGATATTATCTTTTCCACCTAAATATTCAACTAGTTTATTTGCTTCCATCTTATAATCTTTTTTACCAGATTTAATAATTGCGAACGCGACTAAAACTAATATCAATATTATGATTATGTATTGTATATATTCCATATATAACCACCTATTTAATTATACTATATTTTTCAAAAAAAATAAAATAGTAATTATATTAAGGTAATTAATGAGTATATTATTAAATGGTGAGGCTATGAAAAACTACAATAAGATACTAATTATATTAATTATAATTATGGCTGTTATTAGTGCTTTTAGTATTAAAAGTGCCTCTACTTTATTAGGATATGAGGATAATATGTTTTGTAAACAAATTATCTGGTACGCTATTGGTTTTTTAATTATGATTTTTATTCAAAGAATTGATAATAAAAAAATATATAAAAATGTATGGAAACTATATATAATTGGAAATATATTATTAGTATTACTATTATTATTTGGTAAACCTATTAACAACTCTAAATGTTGGTTTAATATATTCAATATTACTATTCAACCTAGTGAATTCATGAAAGTTATTCTTATTCTTACTCTAGGTGTATGTATCAATAAATTTAATAAGAATTATAGAAAACATAATATTAAAGATGAAATATTATTTTTAATTAAGATATTTGGTATTGTTTTGTTACCTAGTATATTAACTTTTTTAGAACCTGATACTGGTGCAGTTATAATATACTTAGTTATTATGATTTCAATGCTATTTCTTTCTGGTATCAAATATAGATGGTTTACTATTTTTATAAGTGTAGGATTATCAATATTGATTATTATATGTATTATGTATAAATGTAATTTAGATTTATTTATTGATATATTTGGTTCTGGCTTACTACTTCGCATGGATAGGTTATTTGAATGGTTAATTAAAGATGGATATCAACTCAGTCATAGTTTATCCGCGATTGGATCAGCTGGATTATTTGGATTTGGTTTTAATCATACACCAATATATTTTCCGGAGGCTGATACTGATTTTATATTTGCGGTATTTTCATCTAATAAAGGAATCGTTGGATCATTAGTATTAATAGTTATTATTACTATTTTTGATATTACTTTGATTAAAAAAGGTCTTTGTGTTAAAGACGCGATTAGTAAATATATAATTTCTGGTACCGTTGGTATGCTACTATATTGCCAAGTTCAAAATATCGGAATGACTTATGGAGTACTTCCTATTACTGGAATCACTTTACCTTTTATAAGTTATGGTGGTTCTAGCCTACTTAGTTACTTAATATTAATAGGAATTATAATTAATATGAAAGAAAAGAATAGTTAAACTATTCTTCTATACAATACGGATTATATGTAAGAACAAATTCACCATTAAGGTACTTTGCTTCTATTACATTACCTTCCATTTTTTCTATAACTGATTCACTTAGTTCATGTGAATCTATAAGTTCTTGTTTGGTAATACAATAAACTGATCCTTCTATTTTATAATAATATTCACTATGACTATCGATATACTCGGCAATGGATAATGTATCTATTTTACTTTTTATATCATCTATTTGTTTTGCAGCTTCACTAACGTTAAGGCTTTTTAATCCTGTTACTAATATATATGTTATTATTCCTAATGTTACTGCAATTTTTAATATTTTATCGCCATCAAAACTAATCGCATTCATATGAGAATTCATAATCCATTTCACCATTTGTTATAGTTATTTTTACACATGAATATTCTGTTATTCTATTATCATGTGTAGACTCTATAAATGAATCACTAATCTTATTATTTTCTCTTAATGTTTTTAATGTAACTTTATATGTACCATTAGCTGGTAAATTATGTGCTTCTTTTACATATTCACCTGCTTGAGCATATAATATTTTTAATGTCGCGTCATCTATTCCATTATTAGTATTCTTTATAACATTGATCATTACTACTACAACAATTGACATTATTATAGTAAGTATAATTATAACACCTAATAATTCTATTAATGTGTATCCTTTTTTCATACTATCCCTCCGTACAACTTGTTTCTATTTCATATTGATATTGATTTGAAGTATATTTAACTTTAACGCAGTAATCAGCATAATCTTTTAATATACTATCATCTAATAAATCTTCTTTTACTAATGTATTTAATTTTATATGATGTGTAGTACCATTAAATTTATCTGGATTATTCTCTACATATAAGTTTGCTGCAGCTGTTACTGATTCAAATAATGCTTCTGACATTTTCTTTTCATGATTATTAATTTTATTTATAACCGCAGGTAAACTAATAATTACTATTAAACTTAGTAATGTTAGTACTGCAAGTAATTCTACTAATGTAAAACCTTTTTTATTATTCATGTTATCACCTATAATAATTATATCATAGAGAACAAAAAAAACAACTATGCAGCTGTTTCTTCTTTAGTTTTGATAACTTCTTTTCCTTTGTATGATCCACATTTTGGACATACTCTGTGTGGTCTAATTTCTTCACCACATTTTTTACAAGTTGTAGTTCCGTTAGCTTCAATTTTGTAATGAGTTCTTCTCATTCTTCCACTTGTCTTACTTACTTTTCTAAATGGTACTGCCATCTAAAACACCTCTTTTCTTATAATAGATCTTTGAGTTTGGCTAACCCAAGATTTTCTTTCTTCTCTTCCTCTTTTATTAATTTCCAACCATCACCAGATAATTCTACATTATCTGCATCAGGCGAAACAACCTTTGATGGAATTTCCATTAATATATTTTCCCATATTATTGGTAAAATATCAAGAGTATTTTGTATTTTTTTATCAAATTTACCCATTTCTTCTAACATATCTTCTATATTTCCATTAACATTTATATTAAATGGATAATCTACTGGTTTTAAAGTGATTGAACAAGGTAATACCATTGTTCCTTTAATATCTACATTTATAACTAGATTATTTAATGAATCTTTAGTTATATTACCATTAATAGATACATTATCTAATTTTAGTAATCCACTACCTTTTAATTCCTCTTCATTAAATGAATATGTAGTATCTATTACTACTTCATCATCAATATTACTTATTAATCTTCTTAAATCAAATTCCATAATATCACCAGCAGGTTAATTATATATTAAATTTATTTATTTTGCAAGTATTTTATGCTATTATATTGATGAGGTGGGGATATGGTAATTGGTATTATAGCTGAATATAACCCTTTTCATAATGGTCATTTATATATGATTAATAAGATTAAAGAAATGTATCCAGATTCTACTTTAGTATGCGTGATGAGCGGTAACTATACTGAACGTGGAGATGTTTCTATTATCAATAAATGGAAAAAAACAGAGATTGCTTTAAAAAATGGTATCGATTTAGTTATTGAATTACCATTTGTTTATGCATCTCAATCAAGTGATTATTTTGCGTATGGATCTATCAAAATACTAGATAGTTTAAAAATTGATAAATTAATATTTGGTAGTGAAACTAATGATATTGAATTATTTAATAGATTAGTTGATGTTCAACTTAATAATAAAAATTATGATACTTTAGTTAAAAAATATATGGATGATGGATTAAATTATCCTACTGCTATGTCTAAGGCTTTAAAAGATATTATTAATGTTAAGATAGAATTACCTAATGATTTATTAGGATTATCTTATATTAAAGAGATTAGAAAACAAAATAGTAAAATTGAAGCTATTTCTATTAAAAGAAATAATGATTACAATAGTTTAGAATTAAATGGTGATATTGTATCTGCATCTGCAATTAGAAATGCTTTAGTAAATGATATCGATGTTAAAAAATATGTACCTATTGATACATATAATAATATAGATAAATTACATTTTAATAATAATTATTTTAAATTACTTAAATATAAAATATTAACTAGTGATATATCTATATACCAAGGTGTAGATGAAGGATTAAAATATAGGATACTTAAGTATATTGATGAAGCTAATAGTTTTGATGATTTAATTAATAAAGTTAAAACTAAAAGATATACCTATAATAAGCTTAGTAGAATGTTTATTCATATATTATGTAGTTTTACTAAGGAAGAAGCTTCTAATATTGATGTTGAATATATTAGAGTATTAGGTTTTAATGATAAAGGTAGAAATTATTTAAATAAAGTTAAGAAGATATCTACTCTACCTATTATTACAGGATATTCTAATACTGATAGTAAAGTATTAGATATTGAAAATAGAGTTAATAAAATATATACTTTAGATAATGAAGAAGAATTAATAGAAAGAGAATTAAAAGGACCTATAAAATTATAGGTCTTTATTTTTGACATTTTTTACAATAATATGTTCCTCTGCCATTGATATGTTCAATGGTTAGTTTTGTATTACAATTAGGACAAGTATCTTTACCATGTACTAATAATTCATTTTGGAATAACCCATGAACTCCTTCACTTGATTCATATGTTCTAATTGTTGTACCACCTAATTTAATGGCTTTTTCTAATACTATTCTTGTATTATTGATGATATTTGATAAATCTTTATCTTTTAATTCACATGCTTTTTTATATGGATTAATCTTAGATAAGAATAATATTTCATCATCGTATATATTTCCTATTCCTGTAATAATAGATTGATCTAGTAATACTGTTTTAATAGGTAATTTTTTATTTCTATATTTTTCTTTTAGATAAGAAACATTTAAATTATTATCCCATGGTTCTAATCCTAATTCATTTAATGGTTTCATATTATATATTTCATCAATTGGAATTAGATACATTCTTCCAAATTTTCTTGTATCAATGTAACATAAATTCTTATCATTTAATATAAATCTAACATGTTCATGTTTTAGTTTTTCACCAGTTCTAATATAGTATCTACCTTCCATTCTTAGATGGCTTAATAGATAATAATCATCTAATTTGAACATTAAGAATTTTCCTCTTCTTAATATATCGTTTATATGTTGATTCTTTATTTGCTTTTTAAAAGTTTCTATATCAGGATAAGCAATAATATTATTATAATAGATTTCTACATCTTTTATTATTCTATTTAATACTTCTTTTTTTAATGTTTCTTTTACTGTTTCTACTTCTGGTAATTCTGGCATATTATCACCTAGTTTGTTTTTCTATTATCTCAGATATTTGTGGTGTACCATTTTTAACTAAGTTAACTTTACCATCTTGTATACTTAAAGAACCATATACGTATTTTGGTTGGATTCTCATTGTACCATCTATTTCAGCAAACATTTCATTTGATTCTTTAACAGGTGCTTTAACTAACAACATTATTTCATCTTTATCCATGTTTGCTATAGCTTCAAATAATTTCCATGTACTATGGCATCCATATTTAACGAAGAAGTTATCTTTATCTTCAATTGGTAGACCACGATTAAATACATCTGTAATTAATGTTTTTTCATAATCTGTTGTTGTTTTATATAAACAAATTATATTCTTTTCAAAATTGCATTCTTCTTCTAAGTCATATCCTACTTCTGTTGGTATATTAACTTTATTATCTAATCTTTTAGCAGAAGAGTACATAATGTCGCCTTCTATTTTGTTTCTTCTTAAGTAATCAATTATTTTGTATTTTCCCTTATCATTCTTGAAAAATCTTGAAAATATTTGCATTCTACTTAACCTCAATCTTAGTTTTTCCACCCATATATGGTTGTAATACTTTTGGTATATTAACACTACCATCTTCATTATAATTGTTTTCAATTAATGCGATTAAGCCCCTTGGTGTTGCAACTACTGTATTATTTAATGTATGTAAATAATAATTACCATTATCTGATTTTACTCTTATACCTAAACGTCTTGCTTGTGCATCACCTAAAGTTGAACATGAACCAACTTCAAAATACTTCTTTTGTCTTGGAGACCATGCTTCAACATCGCATGATTTAACTTTTAAATCGGCTAAATCACCTGAACAACATTCTAATGTTCTAACTGGAATATCTAAACTTCTAAAGAATTCCACAGTATAACTCCACATTTTGTTATACCAATCCATTGAATCTTCTGGTTCACATAATACGATCATTTCTTGTTTTTCAAATTGATGAACTCTATATAAACCTCTTTCTTCTAATCCGTGAGATCCACCTTCTTTTCTAAAGCATGGTGAATATGATGTCATAGCGATTGGTAATTCATCTTTTTTAATCATTTGGTCTTTAAATTTACCAATCATTGAATGTTCAGATGTACCTATTAAATATAGATCTTCACCTTCTATTTTATACATCATTGCTTCCATTTCTGGGAATGACATAACTCCTTTAACTACATCACTATGAATCATGAATGGAGGAATTGCATAAGTAAATCCTTTATTAATCATGAAATCTCTAGCATAAGCTAACATAGCTTCATGTAATCTAGCGATATCACCTAATAGATAATAGAAACCTTGACCTGAAGTTCTTCCTGCAGCATCTTTATCCATACCATTTAATCTATTGATAATATCAGCATGATATGGTATTTCGTAATCTGGTACTACTGGTTCACCATATTTTTCTATTTCTACATTTTCTGTATCATCTTTACCAATTGGTACTGATTCATCAATGATATTAGGAATTACCATCATTTTTTCTCTAATTTCTTCTGATAGTTTTTCTTCCTTTTCTTCTAATGCTTTTATTTCATCATTATATTTAGCTACTTCTTCTTTTACTTTATTTGCTTCATCTATTTTTTTATCACGCATAAGACTACCTATTTCATTACTTTTAGCGTTTTTAGAAGCTCTTATTTGATCACCTTTTAGTTTTGCGTCTCTAAATTCTTTATCTAGTTTTTCTATTTCATCTACTAAAGGTAGTTTTTCATCTTGAAATTTCTTTTTTATATTTTCTTTAACTAATTCTTTATTTTCTCTTATTAATTTTATATCTATCATTTTACTCACCCTTTACATATTTTTGGAAATAATTACCTTTTTCCTCAAAATTCTTGAATTTATTATAACTTGCAGCTGATGGGGATAGTAAACAAATATAGCCTTTTTTAGTTATTTTCTTTGCTAATTCAACTGCTTCATCTAATTCTTCTACTTTATAAGTATTTTTATTAATCTTATCTATCATTTTATATCCTGTATCTGGCATACATATGACATTTGATACATTACTATTATTTAAATAATCAATTAATATTTGATAATCTATACCTCTATCTTTACCACCTGTTATTAATGTATCTACGTTTTTAAGTGCATCGATACAATCAATTGTAGCTTCTGGTATAGTTGCGATGGCATCATCATAATATGTTATACCATCATATGTACCAACTTTTTCCATACGATGCGGTAAGGTTTTAAAGTTTGTTATTGCTTCTATGCAACTATTCATATCTAGCTTTAATATGCTAGCTACTTTTAATGCACATATTATATTTAATAAGTTATGTTTACCTATAAGTGTTCTCCTATTATTGATATTATAGATTTGATCATCATCGATTGTTATATAATCATCTACAATATTATTTAAGCTTACTTCACTTAATTGTGATTTATAATTATTTTTGTTTACTTCTTTAACTAATTCAGTATTATCTGTATAAACACCATAATCTGATTCAGTTTGATATTTAAACATATTTAATTTAGCTTGATAATACTTATCTAGTGTTCCAAAGAAATCTAAGTGTTCTTCATATAGATTAGTTATAACACCGATATGTGGTGAATGTTTAACATATTCTAATTGTAACGCGGCCATTTCTATTACTAAATAACTATCTTCTTTAAAATCATCTAAATAATCAAATATTGGATTACCTATATTACCTAATAAATATGTATCTAATCCATTTGCTTTAATCATTTCATAAATTAACGATGTTGTTGTTGATTTACCTTTAGAACCTGTAATACCAATAATATTACATTTACTATATTCTAATAATAATTCTAATTGAGATGATAATTTATCTTTAATATTAGTAATATCAATATCTTTTAATACTACTCCTGGACTTTTAATGATAATGTCATATCTATCTAAATCATTTAAATAATTATCACCATATACTCCATCAACGTCTTGAACTACTTTATCATGTACTTTAATATTAGTAATACCATGTTTAGTTAAATAATTATAAGTTGATTTACCTTCTTTACCAAAACCTAAAATACATATACTTTTATTTTTTAAATTATTAATCATTTCACTATACATTTTAGATTCTCCTTTAATATAGATTCAAATTCTTCATCTAAGTTATTTTTATCATTATAATGATTTTCTAATGGTTCTGTAATCATTTCATAATTATCTTTATAGTATTTTAGTAAGTAAGGTAAGTTATCTAATTTATTTATTGTTAATGATAATGCATATCTTACTTCTTTTATTGTACCTACACATTCAAATGGTTTTGTTTTCGCGTCACCTATTAATTCTTTGAATGTATCTAATAATTCTTCATCTTCATATAAATCTTTACCAAATATATCTACTAATTCATCTTTATATAATATTGGGCTTAAAATTATATATACGAATAAGCATTTTGGACATTTACCACACCATACCCATGGTTCTTGTTTACTACCAACATTACAACTTCTAAATACTTTATGATAATTTTTATATTTACTAAATAGTAAAGCTATTTGAAATTCTGATAATGGTCTTAAGAAACTAAAATATTTAATATTTGTTTTAAAATATTTCTTTGTATATTCATTAAAATCATTTTCATATTCGTATGTCTTACTATATTGATGATTTATTTTAGTACCAATTACTGTAGATTCATTTGAACTATCTTCATTTGATAATACAATATACTTTTTATTAGTTAAGTATGCCATTAAATAAGTAGTAAATGATACTAATGATGAAAATGGTGTATGACCATTTAGGTATCCTTCATTATTTAATTCAACTATTTTTCTATCTAATATTCTAGTATATGTAACCATATCTTCATTTTTATATCCGGCTGCATTTATACAATCATAATGTACTTGTTTTGGATTCATAACTATAGGTAAGCTATCCATATGTTTTAACATTTCTAATGAAACACATGAATCTTTACCACCACCTACAGGGATAAGATTACCTTGACCATTGTATTCAATATTGAACTCTTTTTTAGTACCATTAACTTCTATATCCATAAAATCATCTATAGATGTATTTATATTATTAACATAGAAAAATTCTCCTAATCCATAATAATATAGTTTTTTAAAGAAATTTATTTGATCATTATCTAAGTAACCAGCATTGATAATTACCTTTTTAGGACATGCACATTTCCAGTAGCTTATTAATTCTACTAATCCAATATGAAATATTAGATATTTAGCAAAATCATTAATACTATTTTTAATTAGGCTTTTTTCTATTCTATATGATGGTCTAAAAGATGTTAAACCTGGTATTTCAAAATAGTAAGTAATGATAACTTCATTATCAGATTCTTCTATTTCATATCTATCATAGATAAATTCATTATATTTATTTCTTAATTCCTCAAATTTCATAAGTACCTCCTATATTATTATATGAAAATAAGGCTACTTATAGGAGCATAAAAAATGCGGTACCATCCTAATAAAATAGCCTTAATTTTGATAACGGTCATCCCGTGATTTATTAAATCCTCTCCAAAGTAGATTCATAAATATCCTATATTAGTTTCCATCAACCACTAACTTTCTATTAATAGGTTATATTTACTACTATTCTTCTTCATCAATTTCTAATAATATTTTACTATTTTACTTAGTATAAGTCAATGTTTATAAAGTAAAAAGAGTCTTATGACTCTTATTTATTGATATATACTTTTCTATCTATATCTATTCTTGATTTTGAAGTTTCTTCAAATTTTTTAGAAACTAATAATTCCATTGTTTTTTCTACTATAAAGTATTGATATTTTTTAAACTCATCTATAAAACCATCTGGTTTTTTAGGTTCTCCATCTTTAATTGAGTTAACTAAGAAACTATTATGAATTCCATTTCTGAAATCATATGTAGCTGCGGAACCTGTAAATCCTTGAGCAGTGAAAGTATTATCACCATATATTAAAGGCGCTAACCACTTTTTATCTCTATCAGGATTTTTTTGATACATTCCAAGTAATCCTTTATTATTTTGTGGACTATTTGGGAAGGTTACTTTACCTATTTTAATTAATTCTTGTTTTGTTAATAAAGATTTCATACCTTTATAATTTACTTTGAAGAATTCGTCTGCAAGTAATCTTAAATCTTCAGTTGTAGTAAATATACCAGCTGCACCTGAAACACCACCTAACGCTCTGGTTTTGGGATCATGTACTAAGCCTTCTTTGTTACCATTACCTGCTATATTACCATTTAATATGATTTCATTTCTATTGAAATGTGTATCATTCATATCTTTTGTTATGAATTTTTTCATTATTTCATCATATTTATATTCTTTACCTTCTTTTTCACTTACTACTCTTTCAATTACTTTAGAAAGTACTATAGCACCAAAATCATTATATTTATTTTGTGTTCGATCATTTGATTTTAGATGAATTGTTTCTAATATTTGATTTGCTTCTTCTACTGTTTTTCCATCTTGAACTCTACCGTTAGTTTCAAATTCACCAACTAACAATAATAAATCATTTATAGTAAAATCTTCTAATCCAGTGAATCTATCATCTAACTTACTTACTCTATCATTTAAATCTATATATCCTTCATCTGCTAATTTAAAGGTTAATAATAATGTGAATAATTTAGTTATTGAAGCAACATCATAAAATGTAGATGAATCTATATCGTTTCCACTATTATCTATACCGCTATGGAATGTTAATTTAAGATTACCTCTATCTCGGTCTGCTAGATATATACATGTTGATATACCATCTATATATGTCTCACCTTGTTCATTTCGTTTTTCTAAAAATTTCTTTGTTTCTTCTTTTATTTCTTTTACTATTTCTGATACTAACTGTTCTAATGGTTTATCAAGATTCTTTTGAAGTTTTGGCGCGATTCTATTTATATCTTCTCTATCTGAACCATTACATAATAATAATCCTAATTCTTGAATTAAAAACTCATCTGCTCTTTTCATGATGACTCCCCCTTAAATACGAAATATACTATCACCGATAGTATATTTTGTCAAACTATATTAATTATTATAACCATATCTTGGTATTTGTTTTTTAAGGCAATTTCTAAATATTTAACTATTTGATTTGCATCTTTTAATGTTAAATTATTATCCATCTTAATATCACATTTTGCTTCATAATATGGTCCGTATTTTTGAATTGTTACATTTGTTATTTCTATAACATTTTTATTGTTACTTATAAACTCTTTGATACCGTTAATATATTCAATATTGTCTACTTTGGTACCAAATATATCGCTTAATTCTCTACTTATAATAACAAATCCACCATATATAACAAACAATGATACTATTATAGCTGTAACCATATCAGCATACATTAAGTATTCATATTTATCTTTTAATAGCGATAATGATAAACCTATAAATACAATAATTGAACTAATTACATCTTTATTGCTTTGTTTAGCGTCGTTTACCAATATAGTATTATGGTATAATTTACCTTTTTCCATTAAGTAAGATGATATAACATATTTAAATATTATTGTTAAGAAAGAAATAACTATAACCCAATTCTTTGGTATAACTACTCCTCTTTTAGATACAACATATATAAATACTAATCCTAGTAATAGTATTATTAATCCTAAAGATATATTAATTATATGTTTTAATTTGTCATTTTTATTAAATTTTGTATTTGAAATTGTGATAAGTTCTAATGATTGGTCTGCAAATGTGTGTAATCCATCTACGATTAAACTCATTGATTTACCTAAGAAACCCGCGATCATTTTGACCATAGCTAAAAAGGTATTCCCCATAAAGCTTGTAAAAACTGTATATGTTAATTTATTCATATCACTTCGCCTCGTACCAATTTATACCACTTTCAATATCTACCTTAAGTGGTACACTGAATTTTACTACACTTTCCATTGATTCTTTTATGATACTTTCTAATATATCTTTTTCAGATTCTAGTGCATCAAATATTAATTCATCGTGTACTTGTAAAATCATTTTACTCTTTAAATTCTTTTCTTTCATCTTTTTATCTACATCTACCATTGCTTTTTTAATTATGTCAGCTGATGTACCTTGGATAGGTGTATTTAAAGCCATTCTTTCTCCTGTTTTTCTAATCATGTAATTCTTATTATTTAGTTCTTCTATATTTCTAATTCTACCAAATAATGTTTTAACATATCCTAGTTTATGAGCATTTTCTATTGTCTCATCCATATATTTTTTGATTTCTGGATATGTATTTAAATAGTTTTCTATGAATGCTTTAGCTTCTTTATTTGATATACCTGTGTTATCCGCTAAACCATATTCTGATATACCATATATAATACCAAAATTAACTGCTTTAGCCATTCTTCTCATATCTTTAGTAACATCTTTTTCATCTACTTTAAAGATATCTGATGCAGTTTTTGTGTGGATATCTTTATCTTGGTTAAATGCTTCTATTAATCCTTTAATATTCGCGATATGAGATAGAATTCTTAGTTCTACTTGTGAATAATCACTACTAATGATTATTGAATTAGGACTTGGTATAAATGCCTTTCTAATTAGTTTTCCTTCTGGATATCTTGTTGGAATATTTTGTAAATTTGGTTCTGTACTAGATAATCTACCTGTTCTTGTCATTGTTTGAGTATAGATTGTATGTATTTTATTATCTTTACATACTGCTTCTTTTAACCCTACTATATAAGTACTATATAGTTTTGAATATATTCTATATTCTAATACTTTTTCAATTGCTGGATGTAAGTTTTTATATTTTTCTAATACTTCAGCACTTGTAGAATATCCTGTTTTACCTTTCTTTTCTTTATGTGGTATATTTAATTTTTCAAATAGTATTTCACCTAATTGTTTAGGACTAGCTATATTGAATTCTTCCCCAGTTAATTCATATATTTCTTTTGTTAAATCATCTATTTTAGATTTAATTATTTCTCCCATTTCATCTAATGTATTAGTATCAACATAAACACCATTATATTCCATATCACCTAATACTTTAGCTAAAGGCATTTCTATATCATTAAATAAAGACATCATTTCTTTTTTAGTTAATTCTTCTTCAAATTTGTTCTTTGTTTCATATATAAATCTTGCTTTAATACATGCATTATATGCGATTACATCATTAGTTGGTGCGGATAGTTTACTACCTTTACCATATACTGTTTCATAGAAAGGTATATCATCACCTAATGAAGTTGCTAGATAAGCAATATCTTGTTTTGTGTTATATTCTAATAAATCTGCCGCAATCATTGTATCGAATGTGACATTATCAATATCAATATTATTCCATTTTAATGCAACGTAAGTTTTCTTTAAATCATATGTATATTTTATATTTTCTTTTAGGAAACTAGGGTTTTCTTTTAGTAATTCAAATGGTACATATGCCATTACATCTTTATTATAGATACCCATACCTAGTATTTGAGCTGTATGGTAATTAGTACCTAATAATTCTAAGTAACAAGCACATTCACCTGTAACTTTTAATTCATTTATATCTTTTATAGTTACTACATCTAATGGTTTTCTAGTTATTTCTACTTTATCTTTTTTTAAGAATGAAAAGAATTCTAAATCTTCATATAATTTATTTAGATTTTCATGATCAGCATTTTTATATACTAAATCATCTATATTGATATCCATAGGTACTTCTTTATAAATAGTTGCAATATCATATGACATATATGCATTTTCTTTATCGTTTACTAATTTATCATGAGTAGCGCCTTTAATTTTATCAATATTTTCATATATTCCATCTAGTGTTTTATATTCTTGTAATAGCTTTAATGCACCTTTTTCACCTATACCTTTTACACCAGGTATATTATCTGATGGATCACCCATTAAAGCTTTTAAATCTATAATATTAATTGGATCTATACCATATTCAGCTTTAAATGAATCTTTATTATATCTAATATAATCTTTTTGTTTTAATAATTTAATATCTATTTCATTAGAAATTAATTGTAATAAATCTTTATCACTACTAATGATTGTACCTACAAAGTTAGGATCTTTTTCACAGTAGGAAGCGAATGTACCGATAATATCATCTGCTTCGTAATTATCTATTTCATAGTATTTTATTCCCATATATGTAAGTAATTCCTTTGCGATTGGAAATTGTACTTTTAATTCATCTGGTGTTTCTCCTCTACCACCCTTATATTCTTTATACTTTTCGTGTCTAAATGTTTTACCTTTATCAAACGCGACTAAAATATATGATGGTTTTTCTTCTAATATTATTTTATTCATCATATTTGTGAAACCAAATAAAGCATTTGTAGGAAATCCTTTACTGTTTTTCATAAAGTTACCATTATACGCGGTTGCATAGTAGCTTCTGAATAATAAATTGTTACCATCTACTAATATTATCTTGTTCATTCTATCACCATTTTCTATATTTATTATATATGATTTCTCTATATCTTGTAAAGAAAAAGTCCAATGATTGGACTACTTTTTCTTCATATTTTCTAATGTTTCTGTACCTATACTAGGTAATACGATATATTGCATAAATTCTCTTGCAAGAATTGTTTTACCATCTTTTAATGCGACATAAGCGTTTGAAGGTTTACCTTGTTTGTAGTAATTATTATAATAATCCGCTACTGAAATAGTATTACCATTAGGGAAATTAATTTTAAAATCAACTATTGTAATTGAATCGTCTGGTTCAGTTTTAGTTTCAACAGATGATTTTTCTGGTATTTTAATATCTTCTACCTCTTCTTTTTGTTCTTGTGTTTCTTCTTTTTCTTCATTAGATATTAAGTCTAAAACTGTTTTAGGAGTTTCTTTTATTTCTGGTTTTGGTATTTCGATATCTTCCTCAATTTCTTGTTTTGGAATTTCAGGTTTTACTTCTTTTGCATCTTCCATTAGACTATCTATATCTTTTGGTTCATCTGAAACCTCTTTTGCATCTTCCATTAAACTGTCTATATCTTTTGGTTCATCTGAAGTTTTTTCTCTTTCTTCAAACAATTTATCGATTGTGTTCATCAAATTAGATAGTTCATCTTCTTCTTCTGGAACTTCCTCAGTTAAACCTTCATATATAGTTCTAAATATTGATTTTTTAGGCTTTTTAGATTTATCTTCATCCAAATTTGCCCATTCAATCTTATTATTAATTTCTTCTGGTTGAAGATTTAACTTATTATCTTCTTGTTTTGGAATATCTTCTAGTTTTTCATATTCAATTTTATGATTAATATCTTTTTTATCAACATTATCAAATAATTTAACATCGTTAGTTTCTACACCTAAGTCTTCAAAATCTATAATTTCAGCTACTTGTGATGGTTCTGCCAATGAAGGTTTTGTTTTTTCTTCTTCCATTGGTAACGGATTTTTATATTTGATATCTTCTAAGTCAAATGGCTCATCTGATAATTCTTCATCAAAATCTAAATCCTCTATTTCTTCTGGTTCTTCTGAACTAAATAACGAAATAGTATAGTCATTATCACATACGAATTTATTTGGATCGATATTTTTATTTAATGCATTTACAAGAATTTTATCTTTCGCGAATTTAGTAAAATTCGAATCCATTTTTGAGAATATGTAAGCTGATTCACGTATCACTTTTTTCACGATATTTGTATCTAATGTTGCATCTTGATAATCTGTCTCATATACCATAACTGGTGCGATAGTTTTATTATCAGCTATTGAAGTTACAAAATTTTCCATTAAACTAGATACTCTTGTAAATATTTTTTCTCTATATTCTTCAACATTACCTTCTATTTGCATTTTAGATATTATCTCATCTGAACAAATTGATGATATGTAATCTAATAAGCTAACACCTGAATCTGCAGTAGATAATACCATATCTTTATTTTTGATAATCCAATCAATAGTTACTTCATTAAGACTTTGTTCTATTAAATCTATTCTTGATTTTATATACTCTTCTTCTAGTTCATAGCCATATCCAATCCATCCATCTATTGTTCCAGCAACAATTGGTGGATTTTTCATTCTTTCCTTCATTCCTTCATATTCTTTTGAATTCATTATATCATTAAGTAAATTAATATATTCACCTAATGTGTCATCTGTTGCTTTTATAACTATAGGCATATCAGTTCTACTGTTTGAATTGTATTCAAAATCATAAGGTAATTTGTTTTCCTCACATTTTTTAACAAATTCAGTTAGTAATTTATATATATCAATTGATTCAGGATTTAAATATAATCTATGTTGTCCTTCTTCTACTACTGGTTTATTTGCGTGAAGTCCAGTAGAAGATATTCTAGTCATTCCAGTTTCAGGGTTATTTGGATAATCGCATCTATATTTATCAAATGTACGTGCGAATCCATTTTCATCTTCTGTTTTATTCTTTTCATCTACACGCAATAACTCATTTATTTCTTCAACTGATTCAAAATCAGGTATTTCCATTAATCTTCTTCTAAATGGTATAAAATCTGGTCTATAAACGCCTTTTTTACCTAATTTAAGATATTCTTCATACGTAATATCTGCTACAGATTTTTTCCAAACATTATATATAGTTGAATAGAACTTGTCTATATCATCTACAGTGTATTCTTGACTAGGATATTCTTTGTTTTTTGAAGCTATTACTCTATCACGAAAATTAGATTCATTACTTTTTGAATATTCATCTATTAATCTTACTAATACTTCTGGATTTTCTATAGGATTATTTATCGTGTCATAAATTTCATTTATCTCCATACAAATCCCTCCAATTATATTTAGTATATCATATTTTTTGTAAAATTAGTGTGAAATTGTTAATATTATGATAAAAAAATTATTTATTAATGTTTTTTTATATGATAATATGTTATAATTTATATGATAGGAGGGTCTTATGAAGAGTACACCACATATTAATCCCACTGGTGAATTTGCAAATACATTTTTGATGCCAGGGGATCCTAAAAGAAGTGAATATATCGCTAAGAAATTTTTGGAAAATCCTATATTAGTTAATAATGTTAGAGGTGTTCAAGGATATACTGGTACATATAAAGGCCATAAAGTAAGTGTTATGGCTAGTGGTATGGGAATTCCTAGTATGGCAATATATGCATATGAATTATTTAAGGTTTATGATGTTAAAAATATTATTCGAATTGGTACTGCTGGTGCGAATAAACAAGATATTAGACTTAAAGATATCATATTAGCTAGTTCAAGTTATAGTTTAAGTAGTTATGCAAAACTATATGATGATTTTGATGGACATGAAGTATCTTCAACTGCTAAATTAAACGATAATATTAAGGAGGTAGCGAAAGAATTAAATATAGATATCAAAGAAGGCAGAATCTTAACAAGTGATGTATTTGATCCTTATTGTGATGATATAAATAAATACTTTAGTAATTATCCTAAAGATTTAGATACATTAGCCAGTGAAATGGAATCATTTGCATTATTCTATATGGCTAAAAAATTTAATAAAAACGCGACTTGTTTATTAACAATTGTGGATAGCCCCTATGATGAAAGAATAATATCAAGTGAAGAAAGAGAAAAATCATTGGATGATATGATAACTATAGCTTTAGAGGCAGCTATAAAGGAGGACTAAAATGTATAAAAGAATATTTATGATTGTGTTGGATAGCGTAGGTATAGGTGAAGCTCCTGACGCGGCAAAATATGGTGATGTAGGTAGTAATACTATTAAAAGTATATCTATGAATCCAAATTTCAAAAGTGATACTATGGAAACATTAGGACTTTTCAATGTTGATGGTGTTGATTACCGTGATGATTATCCTAATCCTATTGGTGCGTATGGTAAATGTAGCGAATTATCTAACGGTAAAGATACAACTACAGGACATTGGGAAATGATGGGTGTTATAACTGAAAAACCTGCACCTACATTCCCTGAAGGTTTCCCTGAAGATTTTATTAATGATTTTAGTATGAGATGTGGTCATAAAGTATTAGTTAACCAACCATACTCTGGTACTGAAGTTATTAAAGATTATGGTGAACAAGCATTTAATGAGAAAGCATTAATTGTATATACATCTGCTGATTCTGTTTTCCAAATAGCAGCACATGTAGACGCAATTCCATTAAAGGAATTATATAGATGTTGTGAAATTGCTAGAGAAATGCTTACTGGTGATTTAGCTGTTGGTAGAGTTATTGCTAGACCATTTGAAGGCGAACCTGGTAACTATAAAAGAACTTTAGATAGAAAAGACTACGCGATTAAACCTCCAAAAACTGTTTTAAATTACTTAAAAGAAAATGGTAAAACTGTTATTGGTGTAGGTAAAATATCAGATATCTTTGCTGGTTCTGGTATTACTGCTAAAATAAGTAGTCATAATAATCCACAAGGTATGGATGGAACATTTAAAATGTTAGATCAAGATTTTGAAGGATTATGTTTTACTAACCTAGTTGATTTCGATATGGTATATGGACATAGAAATGATGTTGACGGATACGCGAAAGCATTTGCTGAATTTGATGCATGGTTAAAAACATTTATGGATGGAATGAAAGAAGATGATTTACTTTTAATCACTGCTGACCATGGTTGTGATCCTACAACACCTTCTACCGATCATTCAAGAGAATATACACCTATCATCGCTTATAGTAAGAATATTAAACCTGTTAATTTAGGAGTTAGAGAAACTTTTGCTGATATTGGTAAAACTATAACACATAACTTTGGTATAGCAACTGACTTACCTGGTCGAAGTTTCTTAAAGGATATTAAATAATGGAAATTGAATTAATAAAGGCAGCTATTTTAGCTGCCCAAAATTCTTATAGCCCTTATTCTAATTTTAAAGTTGGGGCTGCATTATTAACTGATGATGATAAGGTATATTTAGGTTGTAATATTGAAAATGCAGCGTATGGTCCAAGTAACTGTGCGGAAAGAACTGCTATATTTAAAGCAGTATCAGAAGGTCATAAAAAGTTTAAAGCAATCGCTATTGTTGGTGGACATAATGGTGATTTTGAAAACTATGCTACTCCATGTGGAATATGTAGACAAGTTATGTCCGAATTTTGTGACAAAGATTTTAAAATTATTGTTGGTAATAAAAACTTAGAATATAAAGTATATACACTTGGCGAATTACTACCACATAGTTTTGATTTAGGTGAATAATATGAGAGTATACGATATAATTGAGAAAAAAAGGAAGAAAAAGGCATTAACTAAAGAAGAAATTGAATTCATTATTAGTGGTGTTGTTGATGGTAGTATTCCTGATTATCAAACTTCCAGTCTTATTATGGCAATTTATTTAAATGGAATGAATGATAAAGAAATAACATATTTAACTGATGCAATGGCTCATTCAGGTGATATGATTAATTTAGAAGAAATGTTTGGTAATACTGTGGATAAACACTCTACTGGTGGTGTTGGAGATAAAACAAGTTTAATAATATGTCCAATTGTAGCTAGTTTAGGCTGTAAGGTAGCTAAAATGAGCGGTAAAGGATTAGGATTTACTGGTGGGACTATTGATAAACTAGATTCTATTCCTGGGTTTAAAACATCTATATCGACTGATGCTTTTGTTAAACAAGTAAATAACATTAATTTATCAATTATAAGTCAAACAGGTAATATTGCGCCTGCTGATAAGAAAATATACGCAATTAGGGATATAACTGCAACTGTATCAAGTATTCCTTTAATTGCTTCTTCAATAATGAGTAAAAAGATAGCTGCAGGAGATAAAAATATCTTATTAGATGTTAAAGTCGGATCTGGTGCGTTTATGAAAACCAAAAAAGATGCAACTTTACTTGCAACTACGATGGTTAATATTGGTAAAAATCTTAAGAAAAATATCATGGCTATTATGACTAATATGGATGAACCTTTAGGTAATAATATAGGTAATTCATTAGAAGTTATGGAAGCAATTGACATTTTAAAAGATCGTGGTAATGAAGAATTAAAAGAATTATGCGTTGTACTTGCAACAAATATGGTAATGTTATCGCAAGATATCAGTGAAAAAGAAGCTAGATGTAAAGTAATTGAAGCAATTAAAAGTGGTAAGGCACTAGAAAAGTTAAAAGAATTCATCAACGCTCAACATGGTGATGGTAGTATTATAGATGATTATAATAAATTGCCTAAAAGCAAATATTCTTATGATGTAGTTGCTCCTAAATCTGGTTATATCAATAAAATGAATTCTGAAGAAATTGGTACTATCGCGAATATATTAGGTGCGGGTAGAAATGCTTTAGATGATAAAATTGATTATGGCGCTGGTATAATAATGCACAAGAAAGTTAATGATAGAGTTAAAACTGGTGATGTAATCGCAACATTATATACTAATAAAAAGAATGTTGATGATATTATTAAAAAATATCAAGATGCACTTACTATTTCTAGAACTAAGGTTAAGAAAAATAAATTGATTATTGGTTATATAAAATAAAAAAGATCACTTATGTGATCTTTTATTATGCAATTATTACACCATTTTCATCGAATTTATATTTTGGTGTTTCGATTATTTTTGGTTGTGCAACTTCAGTTTTTACTTCTGGCACTGTATTATCTTTTACTATGAAACCATTTTCATCAAATTCGTATCTTGATGAAGGTGCTTTAGGAGCTTCACTTTTTACTGTGTTATCTTCAATTATTACACCATTTTCATCAAATTTAAATTGATTATTAGATTTTACCTCTTTTGATTCATATTCCATAGCAAATGGATTATCTACTTGAGGCGCAGGGGTATTACTTGTTGGTGTTGTAACTGTATTATCCATAATAATAACACCATTTTTATCAAATAGATATTTAGGTTTAGAACTTTTTGTTCTTTCTTTAGCAGTTTCAACTATTGATGCATTATTTAAATTGCTATTCAATGTTTTTTGTTCTGCTGTTTCATAACCCATAAATTCTACATTTTCTATTTCATTATGATTAAAGGAAATTAAATTATTAGAGAATACTCCATTTGGATATATACAACCTTTATAGTCATATAGATTAATATTTCCATTATAATCTATAGGTAGATAACCTACTATCATTATTTTATTAGAATTCCCTTTAATATTACACACTGTACCAATTGGTAGATATTTTTCTTTCATATATATCCTCCCCTTTTATTCTTAATTAATCTTATTATTTCTTAGTTTCATTGTTTCACAAGATAATGTATATGCATTATCTTCATATTTTTTATCTAAATTTTTGAATGCAGCTATACTTTCACTACACCAGTTAGATAGTTCATTTAAATCAGCAATTACATCATTAATCGAACTAATAGTTGCACCTACATTACATCTTGATTGTTCAGGTGACGAACTTAATATATTAACGGCATTATTAAGATACATTTTTCCATTATCAATTGATGGAATTATTTCATTTTCGATAGAACTTGGTATTATTTTAAGCTTTGTCAATTTCTTTTTAGCCCTGCTATCTTGGTATTAAATTCTGCTGAATAGTCAGATAAATATCTTGCATATTCATTTAATGAATTTTTAAATGCGGCATAATTAACTTTATCATATAATGTATCTAATGCAAATTGTTCTGCCGTATTACCAAGCCATATATCTTCTTTTTTTACCATACTATCTATTGTTTGAAATGTATCTTCAAATAATTCATTTAATTCATTCGTTAATATTATAATATCATCTGAGGCTACCTTAATCGCCTCTGTATCAATCTCGATGTAATCCATATATTCACCTCATATACATAACGAGGAAAAGTTTTTTCCTCGTTGGTTATTTAGTAATTGTAAATTTAGTATTGCCTATTAAAGCAGCTTTTTTAGCTTCTTCAGCCTTACGCTCCTCCTCGGCTTTTCTGGCTTCCTCAGCTTTTATTTCTTCGATTTCTCTATTCATTCTATCAATATCAGCTCTTACATTGGTAATTTTTACATTTATACCACTTTTAATGCTATTAATTTGAACCCTGATATTAGAAAGTTCACCATTATCAGCTGCACTACCACTAATTGTATAGTATTTGCCAACATTAGTTGATCCTTCTAAGGCAGAATATGCCTTATCTAATTCAGCATTAGCATTATTCATATTACCTATTAATGTATTGCAAGCTTGAATTGAACTGTTTAAATCATCTATTCTAGACATTTAATTATAAACTAGTACGTCTTGTATAGAAATCAGAAGTTAAATTGCTTGATTCAGTATCAACACTTTCAGCAAAGCTACTAACACTTTGTTCCCAAGCAACTTTAGCATCTACGATTTTATCTTCGAATGCTTTTAGTTGACTACATAATCCTTCACAATATTGTTTTTCTTTATCTATATATCTTTTAACTGCATCTTGAAGATTTCCACCTTTAAATGCATTGTCAGCTTCTGCTAAGGCATTAACTTGATCTAATTTGTCATTAATATATTTAATATATTGATCGATAGCGTCTGTAACTAATTTAACTTTGTTAACATTCATACCAACAAGAGTATATTCAGTACCTGATACTGATGAAGATGTAAGTTTTACATTTGATTCTCCACCTCTAGTCGCTAATCTATCATTCATTACATTTGTAGCAGATTGACCTGCGTTTAATGCTACTCCTGCAACACTAGTTGCCCATGCTCCCATATTTCTTTTCCTCCTTACTTACTCATCATATTTTGATCTTGGTTGAAATAGAAAGTTTGAATATCTCTAAGACGAGATTCTATTTCAGCAAATTCATATGTTAAATGTTCTTTTACTTCTCCTATTGTCTTAGCAAAGTCATTAACAAATGCATCTTTTGATGCACCTGTCCATGCATCATTAATTGCTTCATTTACAGGATCCCAGCCATTATCAATAGTTTTGATAACTTCTTCAAGTATATTTAGTCTCAAATTTTCAATATACTTTTCTAAGCCAGCTGCATCAAAACCGATTGTAACATTATCCATACCTGTTGCTAAGTTATTAGGTGTTGTGTATGGTCTTGCGCCATTCATATTTATTCACTTTTCCTTTCCTCATCAATACTTCCCTTTGGTTTAAAAGTATCAACTTTATCTACAGCAGTAGTCATTAATTTTCTATATGATTCTAATACATTAATCAAATCATTTTTATACGATAATAGGTTATTTTTAATTATCTCATAATTTACTTTTAAATCATTATATTTACTAAAATATGATGATGCACTAGGTGAATTATAAGATAGTTTTAAATCACTATTAATCTTATCAATATTTTCAAAACGTGATTCAATTTTATCAATATTATCTTGAATATGTTGAATCACTCTTTGAAGTTGATTTTCGTTGATTCCTGTAATGTAATTATTCATATATACTCCTACTCTATATAAATTATAATTCAAATAGCAATATAAGTCAATAAATATGAATTTTTATTTATTCAAATACTTACATTTTATTTACTAAAACGTAATTTTATGGTACTATTAATAATAGAGTAATGGGAGTTGGAAAGTATGAGATTATATATCATAGGTAGTAACAAATTAGGTACTATAAATATTAAAGATAAAAATGAGGAATCTGTCTCTACAAATTATAGATATAATAAGCAACTAGAATTTCCAATTAATGTTGAAAAAAGTAATGGAAAATGGAACCTAGTTAAAAACGATTATATCGATATTGAATACAATGGTTCTTTGCAAAATAGTGTTCCATTAGAAAACTATGGATTATATTTTTTAAACATCTTAAAAGTTAATAGCAAAATTGCTTTAATACCTACTCCTACTTTCGAACAAAAAAATTACAATCTTGTTTATAATGAATTAAACCAATTTACTGTTGGTAGAAATTCTAATAATAATATTTCTTATGATAGTCCACTAATCCAAGATATACATGCGGTTATAAAGAAAGAAAATAATTTATGGACTATTGAAAGTCAAAACGGTGGATTAGTATACATTAATAACTATGCGGTTAATAAATCTATATTAAAAACTGGTGATAGAATTTTCATTAATGGTATTAAGATTATTTGGAATGATAGTTTTATACGTGTTAATTGTTTACCTAATATGGGAATTAAGGGCTTTAGGGTTTATGATAACGCGAATAACAATCAAGGATACACACCTGAAAATGAATTAGAAAGTTTTGAATTATATAAAGAAGAAGATTATTATTATCCAAAACTATTAATTGTAAATAATATTAGTGAGGAAGAAGTAAATATTGATACTCCGCCTGTAAGTCAAGAAAAAGACGATACACCATTATTTATTACAATAGCATCTTCTATTACAATGATTGGTTCATCTTTTATGATGGTATTTACAATTATATATAATCTTTCTAATGGTAAAGCTACTGCGATGATTATCCCACAAATTGTAATGTGTGTAGCTATGTTATTTGGTGGTCTAATCTTACCTAGAATAACTAAGGGTTACGATAAGAAAAGATCTAAGAAAAAAGAAAAACTTAGATTAGAGAAATATGGTAAATATTTAGAAGATAAAAAGACTGAAATATTAAATATAATAAACAAGCAAGAAGTTGTTATGAAAGAAAACTTCCCTTCCGCTGCTGAATGTTGTGAATTTATTAAGGGTAGTAAAATATCTAATATTAAATTTTGGTCTAGAAATAACAAAGATGATAATTTCATTAATTTAAGATTGGGATTTGGTGAAATGGATGCATTAATTAAAATAAATGCACCTGAAAAAACTTTTTCACTAGAAGAAGATCAATTATTGGAACAAGTATATGCTTTAAATGATAATTCAAAGAAGTTACACAATGTTCCTGTAACATTAAATCTTGCTAAGAATAATATTGCTGGTATCATGTTAAAAGATAGCTATAAATGGCAATATTTAAATGGATTATTAATTCAATTGATGACATTACATAGTCCATATGATTTAAAAATTGTTGTATTTACTAATAAAGAAAATGAAAAAAATTGGGATTATATAAAGTATCTTCCACATTCTTGGAGTGATGATAGACAAATAAGATTCTTCGCGACTAATATCGAAGAAATGCAAAAGGTATCAGAATATTTATCTAATGAATATAAAAATAGAAAAACTAATATTGAAGCTAAACAAGATGATTCATTAGAAGTAAATGCAGATAAAGAAAAATTTAATAATGAAGACAGTTATAAAAATTATGAACCATACTATTTATTGATTGATGATAATTATATTCAATCAAAAAATACTTTAATTGTAGATTTGTTAAATGAAACTGCAACTAACTATGGTTTCTCATATTTAGGTATTGGTGAAGAATTAAAAGATTTTCCTAATAGTTGTGAAATATTTGTAAATGTTAATGAGAAAAATGGTAATATATTAGAAAAGAAAATGAATAATAACAAAGCTGTTGTATTTGAAAATGAATACGCAAATATAGATATGAGAAGTTTTGTTAATCAAATTTCTAATATACCTATTAAGATTAAAGATCAAGATTCATCTTTACCTCAAATGTTACAATTTTTAGAGATGTTAGATGTATCTAGAGTTAATCAATTAAATGTCTTAAATAGATGGAAAACAAGTAATCCTGTTATTTCACTTGCAACGCCTGTTGGTGTTCATAAAAATGGTGAAAAGTTTAAACTAGATTTACATGAAAAAGCACATGGTCCACATGGATTAGTTGCTGGTATGACTGGTTCTGGTAAATCCGAATTCATAATTACTTATATTTTATCTATGATTATTAATTATCATCCTTATGAAGTACAATTTGTATTGATTGATTATAAGGGTGGTGGACTTGCTGGTGCATTTGAAAATAAAGAACAAGGTTATAAAATTCCACACTTAGTTGGTACTATAACTAACTTAGATACTGCTGAAATGAATAGAACTTTAGTATCTATTGAAAGTGAATGTAAGAGAAGACAACAAATATTTAATCAAGTAAGAGATAAATTAGGTGAAAGTACAATTGATATATATAAATATCAAAAATTATATCGTGAAGGTTTAATAGATGAACCTATGGCACACCTATTTATAATAAGTGATGAATTCGCTGAATTAAAAGCTCAACAACCTGATTTTATGAATCAATTAATTTCTGTAGCGCGTATAGGTCGTTCTTTGGGTATACATTTAATATTAGCTACTCAAAAGCCTAGTGGCGTTGTTAATGATCAAATTTGGTCTAACAGTAAATTTAAAGTATGTTTAAAAGTACAGGATAAATCAGATTCTATGGAAATGCTTAAGAAACCTGATGCAGCATCTATTAAAGAAACTGGTAGATTCTACTTACAAGTTGGTTATGATGATTATTTCGATATTGGTCAATCAGCTTGGAGTGGCGCAAAATATGTACCTACTAATAACGTAATTAAGAAAATCGATGATTCAATCAATTATGTTAATAATACTGGTGAAAGTTATAAAACAATTAAAAATATTGTTAAAGCGGATACTACTGAAGATTTAGGTGATCAATTAACTAATATTGTTAAGTATATTTGTGAGACAGCTACTAATGAAAAAATTAGTACTAATACATTGTGGTTAGATCAAATACCTGAAACTATATATGTAGACAATTTAAAGAAAAAATATGGATATGCACCAGTTGCGTATGATATTACACCTGTTATAGGAGAATATGATGATCCAAGTAACCAACAACAAGGTTTATTAACACTAGATTTAAGTAGTGGTAATACATTAATTTATGGTCAAACTGGAAGTGGTAAGGAATTACTTTTATCCACAATAATATCTTCTATATCATTAGAACATAATCCAGCTGAAGCTAATATCTATATATTAGATTTAGGTTCTGAGGCATTAAGAGTATTTAATTCTATACCTCATGTTGGTGATATTGCTACTTTAGAAAATCCTGAAAAAGTCGAAGATACATTTAATATGTTATATGACATTATGGATGAAAGAAAGCAATTATTCGCGAATTACTCTGGTAGTTATAATGATTATATAAGATCAAGTGGACAAAAATTACCATTAATAGTTGTTATTCTTAATAATTATGATATGTTTGCAGAAAATTTTCCTAAATTATCTGATGCTGTTTCTAATATTTATAGAGATTGTACAAAATATGGTATTGTATTTGTAGTTACTGCATTAACAGCTAGTACTGTTAGAGGCAGATTAGCTTCATTCTTTACTAATAAGATTACATTACAATTGCCAAATTATGATGACTATAGAACTATATTAAATTCACCTAGAGGACTTATACCATCTAAATATTATGGTAGAGGATTAGTAGAATTTAATGATGGCGTATATGAATTCCAAACTGCTCAAATAGTTGTAAGGGATAAATTCAATGAAGCTATTCGAACAATAGGTAAAAAGATGAGTGAGGCTTATCATACTAAAGCCAAACCTATCCCTACTATACCAAGTGTTGTATTAAAAGATTCATTTAACAATCAATCAGTTACTTTAGATAAAATACCTATTGGTTATGAAATGGAGAGCAAAAAAATTGCTACATATAATATGAATAATCTATATAACTCAATTGTCACTGAAAATATGACTGATGATAGGATGAGTTTTGTATATTCATTTATTGATATAGCAACAAGAATACCTAATAGTAAAGTTAGAGTTATTGATTTAATTGATGTATATGAAAAAGAAAATAAAAATATTACTTTATACAAAGGTAATATAGATGATCAAATCGTTACTATATATAATGATATAGTTAATTCTGTTAGAAATAACGTAACTGATATCTATGTTTTCTTAGGTATTGGTCAATTAAAGAAAGTATTAAATACTCAAAGTGTTGATTTATTTAATAAACTATTCTTATCACTAAAACAAGAAGATAGTGTTAAAATTGTATTTGTAGATACTTATGTATCATTTAAGAATTTAGGTACTGAACAATGGTATCAAGCATGTGTTGATAATGGATTCGGTATTTGGCTAGGTGAAAATATTGGTGCCCAAATGGCCATCAATGTTACTAATCTATCTATGGAAGATAGAAAAGTAGATTTCCCTTATATAGCCTTTAATGTACATAACAGCAAACATAAGATAATTAGACATATGATTGAAGAGGTGGAACAAAATGAAGAATAAAATATTAGTTGAATTAATTGTTCCTGAAATTGAAATGAGCTACGATATTTATATACCTATAAATAAAAAAATAGGTACTATAATCAATTTGCTTCAAAAATCTATATTTGAATTATCTGATGGTGATTATGTACCTACTAAAACTGCATTATTATATAGTGATAATGGTGAAAGATACGACATTAATAGTTATGTCAAAGATACTAGTATTAAACATGGTACTAAAATAATATTAATGTAAAATAAAAGTAGTTAAATTAATTAACTACTTTTTTTATTTTCTTTTTATTATCATTATAATATTGAATACATGATATTATCGCTAATACTGTACCAACTATTAATAACATATCTGAAATATTAATATTTAATAATTCAAATGGTAAATTATAGAATAATGTTAATGTAATGCCTGCCTTTAATACTATATTTTTTGCTTTAGTAATCTTAACATATTTTAATTCTACACCATGTTCTACTGCAGTCATTTTAATGGCATTTGCAATAAAATCTCTTGCTATTATAACTATTGGTATAACTGGATGAACGAATCCTTGTGATGCTAATGCTATTAATAATAAATCTATTAATAATTTATCAGCTATGTCATCAAGTGTTTTACCTAATTCTGTTTTTATATTTTTCTTTCTTGCTACATAACCATCTAAATGATCTGTTATTATTGCAATTATAAATAATACACCTACAATTAAGTATTTAGCGTTTACTACTATTAATTCATTTATGAATAAGTTAGTGAAATCTACACCTGCTGATTCAAATGGAAATAGTAAAATTGCTAATATTACTAATGTTATAAACATTCTTGATACTGTTATCTTATTAGCTAAGTTCATGATATCACTCCTCTACGTATGCAATTACGTTTTCTTTATTATGATTAATTATATAATATGTACCAGCAATTAAACCTATCGCTATGAAAATTATTAATACAATTAGAGGTACATTTACTCTTTTTTTCTCACTTATTTTCGTATATGGAGATTTTACCTTTGTCTCTTTTAATTTAATTTCTTTTGCAGTTTTAATATCTTCTAATGATATCTTAGAAGTATAATCAAATAAGTATTCGTTAAAATCATCTACTAAATCTTCTTTATCTAATCCTAAGTATTTAGCGTAATCTCTAATTAGATATTTAACATTGATAATATCTTTAAAACTATCCATATTACCATTTTCTAAGTTTTCTAATTGCTTTTTATCTATTTTTAAATCAGTACTTGCTTCTTCTAGTGATATACCAATTTCTTCTCTAGCTGTTTTTAACTTTTCGCCTATTTCTTTCATATATCCTCCATAAATAAAAAAAATAATATATCTTATAAGCCATGTTCTGTACTTCCTAAGAAGCGGTAAACATTTATCTACCTTTCGGTCTTAGAATCGGTTCAATTTCCTATCCAAGTTCCCCTACCAAAATTTGGGTTTCTTGCTTGTGGGGTTTACCTCGTTTCATCTTAAAGTTTCCTTCAAGTTCGTTTCTGTGGCACTTTATCTAACTAATCATATCCGAAGACTTAGATTAATTATTTGCCGTTAGCATACGCTACCTAAGGTTATTTATTCCCTTAGCACAATCACTACTGCCATCTCAGGCAGTGCAAGCATGGACTTTCCTCTACATTATTCATGCAGCGTTTACCCAGATATCTTATTCTTTACCATAAATTATTTTTTCAAGATTAGATAATCTTCTTAATAGATCAGCACTGCTTGTTCCATCAGTATCAGAACTACTTCTTAAAGCTTCTAACTTCATCTTTAAATTACGTACTTCTTGCTTTAATGTAATATTTTCATCTGTTAAAGACTTTTTTTCTTCTTCTAGTTCACTAATCATATCATTCATTGTGTTATAATCTTTAATAATTTGATCTAAAAAACTATCTACTTCTTTTAATCTATAACCTTTAGTATCAATACTAAAATCTTTTTCAAGTATATCTTTAGTTGTTAATTCAACTCTACCACTATACATAAAATACACCTCTTTTTTATTCAACATAATTATAACATACAAGTGAAATCTAGGCAATATTAAAAGGTTTCTGTGAACCTTATTTTTTATTTACAAAATACATTGCAAGTTTTATAAATCTAACATCATCAATCATTTTATCAAAAATAGTATCAATGTGATGCATATTATATCCTCCTTATTATTACTTTAACACTTTTTAAGTTGTTTTTGTGATATTCGACAAAACTAGATAATATTAGTTAAGGAGTAGAAAAATTATTAATTTTATAGTATAATTATATAGGTGATTAAATTGAAAATAACAAATTTCAAAAGATCAACTTATAGCAACCGAGGAATGGGGTTAGAAGAAGATATTAATATAACAAATAAATACTATTTGGATAATGATATCGCGGTTATTTATAAAAAACCAACTTCTGTAACAATTCATAAAGCTGAATATCCAGGACCTCACGAAGCTATTATTAGAGAGGCTTATTTCAAAACACCATCTACTACAGATTATAATGGTGTATATAAGGGTAAATATATTGATTTTGAAGCTAAGGAAACTAAAAGTAAAACAAGTTTCCCATTATCAAATATACATGATCACCAAATTAAGCATTTAAAAAGTATTGTGAAACATGGTGGAATAGGATTTATTATTGTAAGATTTGTATCATTAGATGAAACTTACTTATTATTTGAAAAAGAATTGAGTGAATTTTTAACTAACGAAGATAGGAAATCTATTCCATATGAATATTTTAAAGAAAAAGGTTATTTAATTAAAATTAAATATTCACCTAGATTAGATTATCTAGATGTAATTGATAAAATGGGAGGTAATTTATGAAAAAAATAAAAAAACCTAAAATCAGAAAAACTAAGGAACCTAAACAAAGGAAACCAAAAAGAAAGATTAAAAAAAGTAAACTAATTAAAATATTATTAATATTATTCTTAATCGGATGTATTATGGCATTAATCGCGATTGGATTATTTTTCGGATACATTGTTAAAAACGCGCCTAATTTTAATCCAGATGAATTATATGATGCTGAACCAACAATTTATTATGATAAGCATGGTAATGAGATCGCTAAACTAGGTACTAAGATAAGAAGTATCGTTAAATACGATGAATTACCTGAATCATTAGTTGATGCATTAGTTGCTACTGAAGATTCTAGATATTTCCAACATAATGGATTTGATTTACCAAGATTTTTAAAAGCAACTGCTTTACAAGCAACTGGTCATAGTGATGCTGGTGGTGCTTCTACATTAACAATGCAACTTTCTAAAAATAAAATTACTGTTAAGGAAAGTGAAGGTTTCAAAGGATTAAGTAATATGAATATCATAAGAAAATTTACTGATATTTATATGGCTGTATTTAAAATTGAAAAATTCTATACTAAAGAAGAAATTATTGAATTCTATGTTAACTCTAACTATCTAGGTGCGAATACAAATGGTGTTGAAGATGCATCTCAAGTTTATTTTGGAAAATCTGTTTCTGAATTAAGTATTGCTGAAAGCGCTATGATAGCTGGATTATTCAATGCTCCTGGATATTATGATCCTTATAAAAATCCAGAAGGATGTGAACAAAGAAGACAAACTGTATTATATTTATTAAAAAGACATGGTTATATCACTGATGAAGAATATGAAATTGCTAAAGGTGTAACTGTTGAAAAGATGATTAAACCTCAAACAAATACAGATAATAACCCTTATCAAGATTTCATTGATATGGTAACTAATGATGTTATTAAAGCTACTGGTAATGATCCATATACTATTCCAATGAAAGTATATACTACTATGGATGCTAATCAACAACGTTATGTATATGATACTATGGAAGGTAACAACCCTAACTATGTATGGGAAAATGATACTGTTCAAGCTGGTGTAGCTGTTATTAGTGTTGAAGATGGTTCTATTTCTGCTATCGGTGGTGGTAGACATAGAGTTGTACGTGGTTTAAATAGAGCAATCGATATTGAGGATGGCGGTATTAGACGTCAAATTGGTTCTACTGCTAAACCATTATATGATTATGGTCTAGGTATTGAAGTAGATAACTGGAGTACTGGTAAAGTCTTTGTTGATGAACCTTGGGGTTATACAGGCGGAGATGAAATCAGTAACTGGGATAAAAAATATGTTGGATTTGTTAATATGAGAGTCGCATTAATCGATTCACGAAACATTCCAGCATTAAAAGCTTTCCAAATGGTTGGAAATCAAAAAAGAGTTGAATGGATTAAAAGTTTAGGATTACATCCTGAAATGGATGATGGATTTATTCATGAAGCTCATTCAATTGGTGGATATGTTGGTGAAAGTCCATTATCATTAGCTGGTGCATATAATGCATTCGCGACTGGTGGATATTATATTAAACCATATTCATTCACTAAAGTTGAATATAATGATGGTACTGAACCATATGAATACAAATATACAATGAATAGAGTTATGAGTCCTGAAACAGCATGGATGATGACAAGTGTGTTATTCGATGTTGCGACAGGTTCTGGATTTAAACGTTATTATGTTAATGGAGTTGATTATGCTGGTAAATCTGGTACTACTAACTTATCTAAAGCTGATTTACAAGCATGGGGATTGAATAGTTCAGCTGTTGCCGATTTATGGGCAGTTGGTTATACTAATAAATATACAATAGCAACGTGGTATGGTTATGATTCACTTGAACAAGGTCATAATACTTTCGGTAGTGGTCAAAACTATAGAATATTTACCGCAATTGCAAGAGGTATATTTACTGAACAATCTAAATTCGATCAACCACCTGGGGTTGTAAGAGTTAGAACAGAAGCAGGATGCTATGAAGCATGTTTAGCTAGTGAATTTACTCCAGAAGATTTAATTGTTAATGAATACTATAAGAGAGGTTATGAACCAACTATCACATCTGATAGATTTGCTAAATTACCTTCTCCTACAAATTTAAAAGCTAGTGTTAAGAATAATAGTGTTGAATTAAAATGGGATGCTATTCCTACACCAAATCAACTTAATATGGATTATTTAAATCAATACTTTATGGATGCTTATGAACATGATGATTGGGGAGCTAATGCAGCGGTAGCTAGATATAATGAAAACGCTACTAGACTTGGTTCTATTGTTTATAAAGTTTACGAAGAAGTTAATGGTGAATTAAAATTATATAAAACTACATCTGATACTTCATTAGTTGTTAAACCAACAACTAAAAATCCAACTTATGTTGTTAAAGCAGCTTACTCAGCTTATGAACCACCTATCAGTGATGGTGTATCAATTAAAGTTAGTGGTGTTAGTGTAGAAGATTTAATTACTGCTACTCAAAACATCAAAGAAACAAAGGTTAAGGAATTAGATTCTAAAATACCTGATGAAAATAAAATTGCAACTGTTACTGTTAATGGTGTAGCTGCTGATAGTAGTAAGGTTACATATCAATATACTTTAGATAAATCTAAAGTTCCTGGTCAATCATACAACTTATCAGTTAAGGTATTATATAATGGTAAAGAAATAGAAACATTTACTATTAAAATTACTGTAGAATAAAAGACTTCATTTGAAGTCTTTTTTACATATATTTTTTAATTTACAATTTTCACAATTTGGATTAATTGCTTTGCAATAATATCTACCAAATAATAGTAATTGATGATGTAGTCTACAAAGATTATAATTTTTAAAATACTTTGTTAATTTATCTTCTACTTCTCTTACTGAATCATTTGGTTTAGCTAAACCTAATCTTTTGGCAACTCTTTCTATATGAGTATCAACCGCGAGCACTGGTTCATCAAATAAATTACTTAACACTACATTTGTTGTTTTTCTTCCTACACCATTTAAACTCTCTAGAAATGTTCTATCATTTGGTACATATCCAATATCTTTTAATGATGCAGCTATATCTTTAATGTTAGCTGCTTTTTTATGATAATTACCTAATGGTCTTACTATATCTATTAAGTCATCAATATTGGCATTGCTTAAGTCATTTAATGAAGGATATTTACTAAATAATATATTTGTTACTTCATTAACTCTTTTATCTGTTGTTTGCGCACTTAACATTGTCGCGATTAATAATTCATAATCTTTATTATATTTTAATTCACATTTTGGATCTGGTATTATTGAATCTAAATAATCTATTATCTTATTCTTCATTTAACCAATCATAGTCGTCATATGTTTCACGTTTAGCATGTTTTCTTTCTTTAAATTGTTTCTTATTCTTTAATACGGCTTCTTTTGTTTTAATACCTTTATTATTCCAATTATCTAATATTTTATCCATATAGTTTAAATTAGAAACATTATTATATACGGCTTCTTTTAATGCTTCTTCAATTAACTCATCTGTATATCCTCTATCTTTCCAATTATTTATTAATTCATATTCAATAGTATTTAATGAGCGCGCGAAACCTTTCTCTATCTTAGTAAATATTGATGTATCTTCTTCAACTTTCTCATTTACTATTAAGAAAGTTAATTTATCATACAATGGTTTCAAACTTAATGTTTCAGTTTTCTTACTATTCTTTGTTTCTATGTTAGAACTGATAATTCCTTTTTCTCCTAATGTAGAAATAATATTTAATACATCAACTAATTGTATTTTAAGATCATCACTTATTACCTTTGGATTATAAGAATTATTTTCTCTATTCATCAAATAAATAATTATAACTAATTCCTGTTCTGTTAATCCAAGTGATTTATAATTACACATTAATAATCTAGGTACAGTAAGTGGTTTTTCTTCGATTAAACTATATACTTTATCAAACATGCTCATCACCTAAGGTTTATTATATCATTTTTAAATACAAAATAAAATGGTTATTTTTTAATAACCATTTCATATGATTCAATTATATCTCTTTCTTTTATATCATTGAAGTTTTCAATAGTGATACCACATTCTAATCCCTTCTTAACTTCTTTTGCAGCATCTTTTTCTCTTTGTAATGATCCTATATTACCATCATATATTACGATGCCATCTCTAATTACTCTAGCTTTAGAGTTAGATTTGATTAATCCATCTGTTACATATGAACCTGCAATAGTACCTACTTTAGAGAATTTGAATATTTGTCTTACTTCTGCAGAACCTAATATTTCTTCTACATATTCAGGATCTAACATACCTCTCATGGCAGCTTCCATATCTTCAACTACTTTATAAATAATATCATATAATCTAATTTCTACGCCTTGTTCTTTAGCGTATTCTCTTATACTATTATTAGGTCTAACATTAAAGCCTATAATAATAGCATTTGAAGCTTTTGCAAGTACTACATCTGATTCTTTTATTGCACCTACACTACTTCTTATTACATTAACTTTAACTCCTTCAACGTCTAATTTGATTAATGAATTTTTTACTGCTTCTGCAGAACCATTAACGTCTGTTTTAATAATTACATTAATTTCTTTTAAACCTTCGTTAATCTTACTAAATAATTCATCTAATGAAAGTGAACTTGTTTTTGTTAATTCCTTTTGTTTTGATTGTTCTTTTCTTGTTTCACCAATACTTCTTGCTTCTTTTTCTGTTTCAAATGCGATAAATTTATCACCTGCACCTGGAACTTCATTTAAACCTGTAATTTCTACTGGTGTTGATGGTAAAGCTTCTATTATTTCATTGCCTAAATCATTTTTAAGTGTTCTTACTTTACCATAAGTTGTACCAACTACTATTGGATCTCCTAATCTTAATGTACCATTTTGTACTAATACTGTTACAACTGGTCCTAAGTGTTTATCTAATCTAGATTCAACTACTGTACCCATTGCATATCTATTAGGATTTGCCTTATATTCATTAATATCCGCTACTAAAACGATATTTTCTAATAATTCTTTAACACCTTCACCTGATTTTGCTGAGATTTTACATACCATTGTATCTCCACCCCATTCTTCTGGAGTAAGACCATAGTTTGTTAATTCTGTCATTACTTTTTCAGGATTTGCATCTGGCTTATCAATTTTATTGATCGCAACTATGATTGGAACTCCTGCTGCTTTAGCATGGTCAATTGCTTCCTCTGTTTGTGGCATGATACCATCATCAGCGGCTACGATAATAATAACTATATCTGTTATTTTAGCACCTCTAGCTCTCATTTCTGTGAATGCAGCATGTCCTGGTGTATCAATAAATGTAATATAATCATCATTAACTTTAACTTGGTATGCACTTATCGCTTGTGTAATTCCACCTGCTTCTCCTGCAGCTACTGATGTTTTTCTAATTGTATCTAGTAATGTAGTTTTACCATGATCAACATGTCCCATAATTGTAACTACTGGAGGTCTTTTTACTAAATCTTTTGGATCATCGTTTACCTCATACTCTTCAAAATTAGTAACATCTGTAGTTTCTTCTCTTTTTAATTCTTTATTATAATCTAATACTAATACTTCTGCATTTTCATAACTAATAGGGCTATTGATATTAACCATCATACCTAAGTTAAATAGTTTTTTTATTACATCTCCACTTGCTACATTTAATGCTTTAGCAAGTTCACCTATTGTCATATTTTCTTTGTATAAAACAACATTTGAATCTACATTTGGTGTATTGCTTTGTAATTTTTCTTTGTTTTTATACATTTCTTTCTTTTTATTTTTTAAATCTTGAATATCTTTTCCATTCTTTTTAGAATTGATTACTTCTGATTTTTTCTTTAATTTTTGTGTATTACTAAATGTTTCTTCAACTTTAATATTTGGTACTTCGATTACTTCATCTTCATAATCATCTAAACTGTTATCTAATATTGTAATTGCTTCATCATCTAATAAATCATCTTCTGTATCTGCTTTAATATTTAATTCTTTACAAATTTTTAAAATATTTTCAACAGTTCTATTAACGTCAGTTGCATATTCAAGTACTGTCATCATACTTAAACACCTCCTTATATAAATTATTTAACTATATTCATTAATTCGTCAAATATACTATCTGGTACTTCTGTTTCTAATACTCTATCTAATATTTTTGATTTTTTAGCTTTAGTGAATACTTCTGCATCTTTTTTTAGATACGCACCTCTACCATTTACTCTACCTGTAGTATCTAATATTACATTATTCTCTGGTGTACGGACAACTCTTACTAACTCCATTTTAGGTAATTTTTCTTTTGTTACTATGCATGAACGCATAGGGATTTTTTTATTCTTCATTGCTATCCTCTACAAAATTAATACCTAATTCACGAGCTTGTTCAGTTGTTTTAACATCTAATTTGTAGTGTGTTAATCTAGCAGCTAATTTAACGTTTAATCCTTTTTTACCAATCGCTAAAGAAAGATTTTTGTCATCTACAATAACTAATGCGTTATCATCTTTAGCGTTATCAATTATAACGTGTACATTTTTAGCTGGACTTAATGCATTTTCAATGAATTTAGCAGCATCTCTATCATATGGAATAACATCTATTTTTTCACCATTTAATTCTTTAATAATGGCATTTATTCTTGATCCTCTTTCACCGATGCAAGAACCTACTGCGTCTACTCTTTCATTTTCTGAGTAAACAGCAACTTTACTTCTGTTACCTGCTTCTCTTGCTACACCATAAATTAAGATAGTACCATCATTAATTTCAGGTATCTCTAATTCAAATAATCTTTTTACAAAACCGTAATGTTTTCTTGATAATAGAATAAGAGGTCCTTTACCACTATTATCTACTTTAGTGATATAAACTTTAATTCTGCTACCCATTTGAATTGTTTCACCAGGGATAATTTCATCTTTTGATAAAATACCTTGAGTTCTACCTAAATCAATATAATAATTTCTTTCATCTTCCATTTCAACTGTTCCAGAAACCATTTCATCTTCTGAATCTTTGTATTCATCAACGATGATGTTTCTTTCAGCTTCTCTGATTTTTTGAATTACTACTTGTTTTGCTGTTGCAGCTGCTACTCTACCGAAATCTTTTGGTGTGATTTCTTCTTCAATAGTATCACCGATTTCTAATGTTTTATCTATTTTTTTAGCATCTTCTAAAGTAATATGTAATCTATCATCAAATGTAAATGGTTTTAATTTTTCCATTCTTTCTGATGGAGTCATTTCATCTAATTCTTCATCTGTTAAAGTAATTTCATCTTCATCTAAACTTTTTTCATGTTCTTTATCTAAAACTACTGTTTTAAATGAATATAAATGGAATTCACCTGTTTTTCTATCTCCTGTTGCTCTAGCGTTTTGTAAACCAGTATTTTTCTTATAACTACTTGTTAACGCTAATTCAACTGCTTCATATAATACATCTTCGCTAATACCTTTTTCTTCTTCTAATAATTTTACTGCTTTTAAAAATTCTTCACTATTCATTTGAATTACTTCCTTTCTCTTTAGAGCATATATCTAATATATAACTACCATCTATGAAATCTATATCATCTACTATTGGTCCTATTAAACTATTGATTTTAACACAGTCATCAACGTTTATATAACCATCCTTATCTACTATTACTCTTAAAAAATAGCTAGATCCTTCTTTTACATATTGAACTTCATCTAATATGTAGTTATTTTCTTTGATAACACCTTCTATTAGGTCTCTCACTTTTTCTTCTATCATATTACCTCCATAAATTAAAGAGTGGGAAATTCCCACTCTCGCTGCTTGATATGCCAATATTATAACATAATTTTTTAACAAATGATACTATTTTTTAATATTTTTTGATATAATTATAATGGTGATAATATGAAAGATGTTAAGAAGGATAAATATACTATCTTCACTGAAGAAAATATTAATGTTATTAAGGGTGTAACTGTGTTTATTCTATACTTTTTACTTAGTTACATGGCTGGTACTGTTATTAAATCATTAGTTTCTATATTTGGCGTTGAATATGAAACTATGAATTTAACTATAAAGCAAATACTTTTAATTGTATATAATTTCTTAATTATTATTTTATTCTTATTTATATATAAAAAAGATATAAAGGAAAATTGGTTAGATTTTAGAAAAAATTATAAAAAATATTTTAGGGAAAACATTAAGTATTGGTTTTTTGCTTTAGCTATTATGTATGCAGCTAATCTTGGTATAGCAATTATAAAATATACTATGACTGGTAATATTAGTACTGCTGAAAATGAAGAACTAATTAGACAAACTTTAGCTCAAGCACCTATTTATACTTTTGTTGCGGCTGCTATATGTGCACCTGTTATAGAAGAATTAACTTTTAGAAAGAGTCTTAGATGCATATTTAATAATGATTTTCTATTTATAGTTATCTCATCATTTATATTTGGTGCATTACATGTATTTACTGAAAATGTTGGTTTAGTAGATTTATTATATTTGATTCCTTATTGTGCACCTGGGGTTGCATTTGCAATTATCCTTGTTAAAACTAAAAATATATTTAATACAATAAGTCTTCATCTATTACATAATACTATATTAATGACATTGCAAGTAATATTATTAACTAGAGGAATGTTATGAAAAATTTTATAATTAAATTCTTTATAGTTATATTAATAATTATTATTGGAATATTACTATATGGTTCATTTATTGAACCAAATTGGTTAAAAACTAATGAAATTAAAATAGTTAATAATGATATTACTGATGAAATGGATGGATTTAAAGTAGTACATATATCTGATATACATTATGGTACTACTGTTAATAATAAATTATTAAAAAAAATAGTTGATGAAATCAATTTAATTAAACCTGATATTTTAGTATTTACTGGTGATTTATTTGATAATTCTGTTACTTTAAAAGATAATGATATTAAAGATATTATAGATAATTTAAAAAATATTAAAACTAATTATGGTAAATACGCGATATATGGGGATATGGATAATAAAGATCAATGGAATAATATTATGGATGAAAGTGAATTCGAAAGTATTAATGATACTAGCAAGTTAATATTCAATGGTACTAATATACCAATTATGTTAAGTGGTATTAGTTCTAATAGTGATACTACTGATATCGTAGAAAAAAATAGAACTATTACTAGTTTTATTGAAGGATTGGAAATTAAGCCATGTTATTCTATACTAATTATGCATGAACCTGATTATGTTGATACAATAGATTCATCTAATTATAATCTAATATTAGCTGGTCATTCATTAGGTGGTATATATATTCCATTTGCTGGTATAAAAGCATTACCATCTTACGCGACTAAATACTATAATGGTGAATATAATATTGGTGATTCTATACTTTATGTTTCTACTGGTGTAGGTACTAATAAAACTAAATTTAGATTTATGAATAGACCATCTATTAATTTTTATAGAATAGTAAAAGGAAATACTAATTAGTATTTCCTATTTTTTATCTGTTGATCCAAAGCCACCAGTTCTATTGCCTTCAGCGTTATCGTTATCCGCAACTAAATATTTTTGGAATACTGCTTGACCGATTGCTTCTCCTTTTTTAATTTCTACATCTTCTTCTTTGATGTTATAGAACGCGAACATTATATGTCCATCATTATCTGGATTACCATAATAATCTTTATCTACTACACCTACGCTATTGGCTAGAATTAAGCCTTTTTTCTTTGGGTTAGAACTTCTATTATAAAGCATTAATACTTCATCATCTTCCATATACGCTTTTAATCCTGTTTTAATTAATGTTGGTGCCATACCTTTTTTAAAACTAGGTATAACTGTATCTTCTGCAGCTTCTACATCATAACCTGCTGAATATTTTGTTTTTCTTACTGGTAGATTTATTTCTTTATCTTCCCATCCTTTTGCGATTTCAAATCCTCTTGCCATACTTTATTACCTCCATAATAATTATAACAAATATTAATACTCTAAACAATATTGTTTTTTTAATAAAATTTGCTATAATATTTATCTAGATTCGGGGTGAGGATATGACTTTTAACGAGATAAAAGAAAAGGCTGATGAGGCATATATAATAACTAATACTAAAAGAGGTACATCAAGTTTAACGTTATATCCTGAAAGTAATGAACATTTATGTGAACTCTTTAATAATGTTGATGTATTTAATAAAAATGTATTTACTGTATTAGGTTCATGCGATCAAGCTTTATCATGTTATCATGGCGGCGCAAAAACTATTGATACATTTGATAGGGTATATCCAAGTTTATGGTATGCATACTTACGAAAATGGATAATATTTAATCAAAATAGATTCTATCCATCATATCATTTCTTTACTGATGGTGATGAAGAATTATATAATTTAATATGTAAGATCATACCTACAAATCAGGATGAAGCAGATGCACAACTATTTTGGAAGTTATATTTATCAAGAGGCCCTCATAAATATAAGACTAATTATTTCTTATTTAATTCACCAATATGTTCACAAGATAAACCTTTTTTAGATGATATTGACAATGTTAAACATTTCTTTGATAACCCAATTAATTTTAAATGTTTAAATATATGCCAACCTATTGATGTTGATAAACAATATGATGTAGTGATATTATCAAATATACTTGAACATACTGTTACTAATAAAGAAAGAGAAATGGCAAGAGAAAATATCGAAAGCATATTAAAAGATGGTGGTATTGCGGTATGTTCATCATTAATATATGACCTTGATAGTTCTTTCCATAATAATGAAGTGGGAATTCTTACTTCAAATAGTTTAACTATGGATGGGGAGTATAAAGACTATGAAGCCTTAATTGGTAAGGAAAGAGATATTGCATATGTATATAAAAAGAAAAAGAGATTTTAAATCTCTTTTTTTATCTGAATCCACCACCATGTGAACCACTTGATGAATGACCACCACTATGATATGAGTGTCCTCCACCACCAGAACTTCTGCTTGATCCACTATAAGATCCTGAACTATATGATGAAGCACGCGCTACTCCACTACAGTATCCACTGTAAGCCATTGAAGCTATATTTGTGATATATGTAGAATCAATTTCACTATTGAATAATTGTGAATCTTTATAATTAGGATATAGTTTACTGAATTGTTCTCTTACTTTATCAGCTACTCCTAATAGTTCAGCAAACATTAAATACTCTTCCCAAACATGTACTTCGATATGATCTTTCTTTTTCATTTCAGTATATCCATTTAGGAATTTTTTTAATCCCGCTAAATGTTCTGCTTCATCTTTTACTTTTCTTATTATCTTCCACTTAGTAACTTCTCTTTTTCTTCCAAATATTCCAGTTACTTCATCAGTAGAAGATACAATTAAATTCTTTAATTTTAATTTATCTGTATAACTAGATATAATACTATCATACCAACGACCTACTCTACTATGGTTATTTGAACACCATTTTTTAAACTCTGTTGGTTCTAATAGTTTATTAAATCCTGAAGCATCTTCCATCATGTCATATAATTTTGCTTCTAATTCATCACTAGGTCTATTATTGATTGTGAAATCCACAGCATAATTATTATCTTTAAAACTAAATAATCCTTTTTTAGTTTTAGTAATAGTTATTCTTTTTTCTTTTACCCATTTTAATAATATTGCACCTATGATTCCTTCTTTAATTTTAGAAGTACTTATATTATATTGTTGCGCTACCCAATAAGCATAGAATAAATCTTTATCGCAAGGGATATCTCTAAATGCATTTAATTCTTCTTCATTTGGTAATGCCTTACCACCTTCATATGTGAAGTTATTTAGCTTTAAATGATTTGCACCATTAGATGATACTATAAGCGCTAAAATAACAAATATCCATATAAATGGGTTTAGTGCAAAATACATGATTATAACGAATATAAATACTAATATGTATACTATAACTGGATATTCTTTATCATCATTTCTATCTAATATTCTATCTTCTTCACTTATATCTTCCATTGCATTATCAAAGTCACCATCAAATGAATATTCTACTTTTTTATTCGTTTTAAACATATTTGATTCAAATCTGATTAAGCTAGAGATGTAATCATATTTACTTAATGATCCTTCTGTTTTTATCACTATCTTACCATCTTCAATTGTAGTTGTACCTTTATGACCGTATCCCCATATTTTAACATTTTCTTCTATGCTAAATGGAGTATCTGAATATATTGTTACTTTTGCAGAACCTATATACTGTTCCATATCTATAAATGTGAAATAAATACCTTGTGTATCTGTATATTGTGTTACAAAATCAGTTATATCATATTTTAATGTATATGTTCTATTACCATATTCTGATATACCAAAACATAATTCTACACCATTATATACTTTATTAATACCGTTTTTATATGCTTTACCACTAAAAGAAGCACTAGTCTTCCATGGTGTTACTTCTTCATATAAGACACCTTTGTCATCAGTTACAGTAAAATTCTTAATTTCTGATATACCTAAATCACTATATGGTTTATATCCTTCTGTACCCTGTGTTAAATTTGCTTTCCATGTTTCAGTTACATGCGCTGTACCATTTTTATCTAGGTAAATATCCATATCTATGCTTTTAATGGTATTTGCTTTTACATTTGGTACTATGAATAATATTACAAGTGCAATTGATAATAGCAAATTCTTTATAATTTTATTCATACTTTCACCTCCATATTATTCCTATAGATATTATATCAAATAAAAAGACAAAATTGTTTAAATTTGTCTATTTTTTAATTAATTTATTTAATGATTCTGGATTCTTTTTTGGTTCTTGAATATCTATTATTTTAGCATCTTTATATAATCTTTGAATCTTTTCTGTTGCTTTTGGTGATGTACCACTACCACTATAGAATATAAATGTTATTCTTTTATTAGTTAAATCTAATTTATCTAGTACTGTATTAATAGGTGTTGATAATCTCGCATTCCATATTGGTGATCCTATTATTATTTCATCATAATCTTTAATATTATTATCAAAATTAATTAATTTAGCTTTATAATTTATTGTTGATAAAAAACCACCTGTTAGTATTCTTCCTGTAAAGCTCTTAGGCATTTTATCTTTTGCATATACTTTTCTTATATCTACATTATCTTCTTTTAATTTATCTGCAACTAAATCACCATTACCTGTTAAACTATAATATATAAATATCTTTTTCATAAATCCTCCTATATAGGTAATCTTATAAAGAATGATAAGATTAATCCTATTACTAATTCTATAGTTGTATTCTTAGGTTTTTTATATAATACCATTACTGTTCCTATAAATACTAATAAATCATATATTGTTTTGATATCAAAATACCACATTCCAATTGAAAAACAAGATTGATACATTATAAATAATATTACTGTGGATAACGCAATTGATAGATTAGTATCTTTTCTTAAATACCAACATATATATGCGAATACTGGTGATATTAAAGTTATTCCATACCATATCATCATATATGACATAGGATTAAATCCACATACAAATATAGAGTATAAATGATAGCTTACTGTCATACCAATAAAGAATAAAAATACATTTATACTTGCTTTCAATGGTGTTTTACTATAAATGGAAATTGCTAATCCTATAAATATCCAGATACTAAAACCTGATAGGAAATTGCCTAAATCAAATAATATATCTTTAGAATCTAAAAATTTAGATAATATACCTAATAATACACCTGATACTAGTATTAATAATGAGTTAGTTATTTTATTCTTTTTCATATGACACCTCTATTAATATTATAACATAAAAAAGTAGGATAAATCCTACTTATCAAATTCCTTAAATGGATGTTTTAATCTATCTTTGATATATTTTTTGGAACATACCATCCATTATATCATCTGCAATAATAATTGATGTGTCTATATCAGTTATGTTTGTTGTATCTAGTCTAACTATTCTTTCATCTTGAACATTACTTAATACTTGTTCCATACCATTTTTTAATTTAGTAACACCTTCGATTGTTGTTTTCTTTCTTGGTTCTAAGTAAATAGCATTTAAGTAATCTCTTTTAATTATTTCATGTGGATCAGAAATCATAACATATAACTTATCCATTGTTTTTAAATCTATTGGTAATGATTTTATAATATCTTTAAATTGGGCATCATTTAATGTACCATCTTCATACATCATTTGATACCAGAAATAATTATCAATTACACCTCTATCTTGAAGTATAACTGTGTTAGCTGGATTACTCTTTAATCTACTTAATTCACTTCTAGATATTCTTAGTGTTTCATTATTGAAATCTAATTTTGTCATCTTTTCTAATTCTTCTGGTGTATGTGAATCTTTAACTAGTTGAGCTGGTTCAGTTGTTCTAACTACATTGATTTTTCCAAATTTGAAGAAATCTGTTAATCTTTCAACTGTAATACTTTTACCTGTTCTAGGTAAACCTGCTAATTCAACTACGTATGGTTCTACGTTTTTTGTATCATCTAATAATTCTTTTAATGATTCCTTTTTCTTTTGTAATTGTTCTAATCTTTCTACTAAATTTTCATCTTTAATATATTCTTTATAAATTCCCATATACATCCTCCTAATCTATCAAGCTTGAAACATGGAATATTTTAATATTTTCATTATTAGTTCTAACATGTTTAATAATGCTAGGATCATCATCTACCAATATATTAATGTCTTTATCATTTGTATGTTCTTTTAAATAAACGCTTTTTAATTCTTGAGAAGATATATCAGGATACTCTTCTTTTGAAATTAAGTTAACTTTATCTAAGTCAAAGAATGGCATATGTTTTTTGAACCATACTTTCTTTTCTTCAACTACTTTATTATTTTTACATATAGATAATATTTCTACATTAATATTTTCTTGTTTAACTAACTCCTCTACTCTTTTAATATTACTTTTTAGTGGTCTTATTGTTTCATAATCAAAGTTACCTATATCATATTCAGCAAGTACACCATCCATATCAAAAAAAATGTTAATTTTTTTATTACTATTTTCTTCTATGTAACTATAAAACTTCATCCTAACCTCCATCATAATTTAATTATACATTATCTAAAGATAGTGTTCAAGGAAATTAATAAAAAAAATGGAATTAATCCATTTTTATATTTAACTATATGATATTATTTTTTTAGTTGTTCAATATATTTCTTTCGTTTTAGATTCTTTTTTGACTACCTGGTTCTTCAAATACAGTTTTAACCATTTCATATAAATCTCTAATAGTATGTCCATCATCTATGTGGTAATAATCTATACCTGTATTAATAGCGCCTTTGATATCTCTTTCATAGCTATCACCTATCATAATGCAATCTTCTTTTTTTGTATCACCAATCGCGATATTGAATGATTCTATACTTGGCTTCATCGCGTCTTCACCAGTGACTAATTTATCTATATAACCAACTAAACCTGTTCTTTGTAGTCTAGGTATTTGCAAATTCTTAAACCAGTAAGTAAGAATTACTATATCCTTTTTTTGTTTCTTTAAGTGATTAAGTAATTCGATAACACCATCTGGTATTTCATCTTTAATAGTTGCACCATTAAAATTTACCCAACTTTTAATAACATCTACACTAAGGTGAAATCCATAGTTTTTGAAATGTTCACTTAATGACTTATAGTCATATTTAGGATATTCTGCCTCATAAACATTGATTATATCTTGTTTTTGTTTAATAAATTCTTCTTGTTCTTCTAATGGTACATTCTTTTTAAAATATTCATTTTCCCTAGACCAATCAGGGATTAATAAAGTATAATCTAAATCAAATATATATTTCTTATAATTTCTCATAAATACTCCTTTTTGATGGGAATATTATATCACAAATGTCACTGTAAATGTCACTGTATTTTAAAAAGATATGATTTCTCATATCTTTAATCATAATATCTTAATCTTCCGAGCTAATCATCTAATTTCTTTTTTCTATATACTATACTAAAAATTGTTATACAAATAATGAAATTAATTATGTAAGTTAATATGATTTTATAATCAATAGTTACCGCTGTTTGATTTATAATTTCGGCGATAGTATCGGCAAATCTAGAAGAATATAATAATTTAGTTATATTTTGCATTGATTCATTCATTGCACCAAAAGTTGGAAGCATTCCTATTACTATTGTTATTGGAGCACACATACCATTTGCAGCCATTTGATTTTTTACAGAAATGCCAATAGTGGCTCCTAACACCATTGAACAAAGTGAAGACAAAATAATAGAAACATAGAAATATAAGTAATTTATTCCTGATATATTAATTAGTGGAATAAATAAAGAACAACTAATTAATGATGCTAATATGACAAATAATCCATTTCCAATAAAATATTCTAATGGTTTTATATTAGCAAAAATTAAACTTCTTAAAGTTCCTTTTTCTTTTTCCTCAGCAATTATAGATGCCATTATATTCATTGAACAAAATAATACATTAATTGGTAAAAAAACTATTGGAAACATTTCTCTACCATCTTTCATTGTTGCATAGAATAAATACGTCATTACAGGAAACATAAGAAAGAATAATAATTGTCTTTTATTTCTAATCATATCTCTTAATGTTTTTTTAAATATTGCAGTAACATGATATAGTTTCATTACACAAGCTCCTTTCCAGTAAGTTCAATAAATACAGTCTCAAGAGTGGGTTCTGAAGAGTGAATAGATAATATTTGTTCATCTTCAATTAGTTTAGCAAGTTTTTTAGAATCAACTTTATTACTCTTAAATGTTATTTCTTTATTGTCTTTCGTAATAACATTATAAACATTGTATTTGTTATGTCTCATACATATATCTTTAGGAGTTCCAAATTCAACTATCTTACCCAAATGAAGTAATGCTACTTCATCACACATTTTAGTTGCTTCTTCCATATTATGCGTTGTTAAAAAGATTGTAGTCCCTGATTTTTTTAATTCAAATAATAAGTTATGTATTTTTAATGAAGTAGCTGGATCAAGTCCGCTTGTAGGTTCATCTAAAAATAATAATTTTGGTTTATTTATAAGAGCTCTTGCAAGTATTAATCTTTGTGTCATACCTTTAGAGAGCTTACTAGTAATAGTCCTTTTAGAATCATATAATTCAACTTTCTTTAAAATTTTATCAATTTCTTTTTTATCAGTGTTATAAATATTTGCAAAAACTTCCATGTTTTCAAATACTGTTAATCGTTCATATAATCCAAAATTATCCATTACTGCACTAATTTTATTCATTATAGAATAACTTAGTTTATTTGGAACAACATCAAATACTCTTGCCTCACCTGATGTAATTGAATATTCACCTATAAGCATTTTTATTAAAGTTGTTTTTCCTGCACCTGATGGTCCCAAAAAACCAAATATTTCACCTTCAGAAACTTTAAAATTAATCTCATTAATTACTTTTTTATTTCCAAATTTTTTTACCAAGTTTTTTACTTCAATGACATTCATATTAATTCAACTCCTACTAACCATTATATCATAAATTTCTAAAATTGTTTTATTTCAAATATTACTATTTTACGATTAAAAAAGATGTTCTTTAAACATCTTTCTTTTCTAATACACATACTATTTCTACATGAGTGTACTGCACTGGGCTAACATATTAATTTAACCACAGTGTTACACTTCGTACTGAGGATAAAGAACATATCGTAACATCTTAATCTTCCGAACATTATATTCTTACGTTTCTCTTTGTTAATAATAATATAATTATAAGTATAATAGTTGTTATAAAACTTGATTCAATTCCATAACTATATCCAGTTAAGAATTTATTAACCACTTCCATTTGAAAAATAGAATTGGTAGTTTCAAGTCCACTTAGATTTAAACCTATAATACTAAATAATGCAAAGTTCCAAATAAAGTGAAATCCTGTCGCACCATAAATATTTTTGTTTTTTAATGTAATGACAACAAATATTAAACTAATTAATAATAGATTAATTATTCCTATAATGCCTATCAATGCACCATCAACAAACATCTTATCAAAATGTCCTATTGAAAAGAATAATACACTTATAGTAATAGCTAATACGACAGGTATTTTTTCTTTTAATCTATGTAATAAATATCCTCTACATATTAACTCTTCCATAAAACTTTGAATTAAATATCCAAATAAATATAATACAAAAAACAACCAATCAATATTATTATTTATTCCATTAAATTTAATTGCACCACACATTAATAACGGAATTATTATTAATGATAATGATACTATTCCAATTAATATTCCTTTTAAAAAAGTTTTAATATTTTTATCTAATCCAATTTTATTTAATTCAATTTTGTTTATTTTTTTAGTAAATAATATAAATAATAATATAGTAATTAAATAACCATAAAATGTACATAATAGCATAATATCATAAGGCATTTGTTTGTCAGTAGCATTGTATCCAAATAAATATGAACCGCCTATAATAATCCCTTCTGCAATAATTAAACTAGCAAAATACACTACAAATGCAGACAATAATATTTTTAATGTATAAATTATTTTATTATCTACTTTTTTATTACTAAAAGGATTTAAGTCCTTAATAATACTCGATACTTTATTCATATACTAAATATTCTCCTTTATAACATATGAAGCACTTTCAGTTTTTGTTTCTTCAAAAGGTCCATAGTGTCCAAAGAAACATATTATAAAAGCAATAATATCAATAACTAAAACAGTAATAAATCCTATTAAAAATCCTTTAAGTATTTTCTTTATTGTTCTTGTTTGTTTTTCTGTCATTTTAATTTTTGATAAAACAACATTTTGTAAATCATTATCAATTAAATCATCTACACTAACATTTAATACTTTTGATAATAATTTTAATTGTTCTGGATTTGGAGCAGTTTCCTCAAGCTCCCAATTAGAAATAGTTTGTCTTGTAACATTTACTTTTTCTCCTAATTGTTCTTGTGAAAGACCATTTTTCTTTCGCAAGTTTAAAATATTTTGGCCTAATGCCATAATCATCCCTTCTTTCACTTACAATTATATAAAACTACTACTTAACAAATCTACCAAAGGTCTTTGGAAGTTTGTCAAAGTCTTTTAACATTTATTTTTATATTAACATTATATCATACTTTTTTTAATATTTATTTACATCGCAATATTCGTATACTGGATATGTAGGAATTTTTATTATTTTTCAATAGGGTTTAACTTCTGTAACCACCTTCTCAATTCCTAATAAAAAAATACCTATATTTAGGCATTTTTAGTCATTTTTTACTATTTTTTAGTGTTTTTTAAGGATTTTATGCAAGATCCATTTTTTTGTTTTCCTTTATTTTATAAGGGTTTCCGTAGGGGTTTAAATTAATTGTAATCAACCAATTTATATTAGTTTTATTTTCATTCATCCCACTCAACTTCTTTTATTTT